>JADMIO011222173.1_pt1 | contig 36522 bp, 26 predicted proteins | sample 8958161 | NCBI WGS metagenome assembly JADMIO01 (sample SAMN16585339, study PRJNA669376) | soil metagenome | isolation source: Crop rotation soil | place: USA: Cullars Rotation, Alabama | collected 2011
GGGCCGTGTCTCAGTCCCAGTGTGGCTGATCATCCTCTCAGACCAGCTACCGATCGTCGCCTTGGTAGGCCGTTACCCCACCAACAAACTAATCGGACATCGGCCGCTCCAAAAGCACGAGGTCTTGCGATCCCCCGCTTTCCTCCGTGGAGAATATGCGGTATTAGCCCGGCTTTCGCCGGGTTATCCCCCACTTCTGGACACGTTCCGATGCATTACTCACCCGTTCGCCACTGACTTGGAGTTGCCCCCAAGCCCGTTCGACTTGCATGTGTAAAGCATGCCGCCAGCGTTCAATCTGAGCCAGGATCAAACTCTTCAGTTCGATCATTGCAAGTAAACTCACTTGACTCATTTGTCGCCCGCACCTTGACGATACGGGCAACGCACGATCGGGATTTGCCTGGTTTGCCAAGCCGTCCCCAACCGCGCTAGCGTCGTGTGAGCGACTCAAAACATTGGAATTCCCGCCGCGCTCACTTGAATCATGAGTCCGCGTCGGGCCGCTGCTTCAGCGCCCACACCTATCGATTGCCGATTTTTTAAAGAGCGAGGCAGGCGCTGGAAATTCTCGCCTGCCGAGAAGCGCGATTGTACTACGTTTCGCGATCGAGTCAAATAGCTGCGCCGCCTTCCCACGGTTTTCCCGCCCCCCAACGCGCGCTCAGATCACGCTGCGTTCGCGCAGCAGACGGTCGAAATATTCGATCGTGCGCCCAAGACCCTCGCGGAGTCCGACGGTGGGCTCGAATCCGAGCGCCCGGGCCCGGGCGATGTCGGGCTGGCGCTGCCGGGGATCGTCCGACGGCAAGGGTTTGAACACCAATTCGGAGCGTGAGTTCGCCAGCTCGATGATCGTTTCCGCGAGCACGCTCACCTGGTATTCCTCCGGGTTTCCGAGATTGATCGGTCCGGTCACTTCGTCGTCCGTTTCCATCAGCAGCTCGAGGCCCCGAATCAGATCATCGACGTAGCAGAACGAGCGCGTCTGTGCGCCATCGCCGTAGATCGTGACCGGTTGATTCATTAGCGCCTGGACGATGAAGTTCGACACGACCCGCCCGTCGTTCGGATGCATCCGCGGGCCGTAGGTATTGAAGATACGGGCGACTTTGATCCCGAGACCGTGCTGGCGCCGATAGTCGAAGAACAGCGTCTCGGCGCATCGCTTGCCTTCGTCGTAGCACGAGCGTGAGCCGATCGGGTTCACGTGGCCCCAATATTCCTCGGTCTGCGGATGTACGCCGGGATCGCCATAGACCTCGCTCGTCGACGCCTGGAGAATCTTCGCCTTGGTGCGCTTGGCGAGGCCCAGCATATTGATGGCGCCGTGCACGCTGGTCTTCGTCGTTTGCACCGGATCGAACTGATAATGGATCGGCGAAGCGGGACACGCGAGGTTGTAGATCTCGTCGACCTCGACGTAGAGCGGAAAAGTGACGTCGTGTCGCGAGAGCTCGAAGCGAGGATGATCGAGCAGCGAAAGCACGTTGTCGCGCGTGCCGGTAAAGAAATTGTCGACGCAGAGGACATCGTGGCCGCGCGTAAGCAGCCGCTCGCAGAGATGCGACCCGAGGAAGCCGGCGCCGCCGGTGATCAACACGCGTCTTCGCGTCAAATCAATACGCATGTGGGCTGCGCAGTCTGAACAACGTCAGCAGAATGATATAGAGGTCGAATCCGAGCGACCAGTTTTCGATGTAATAGAGATCGTGCTGAACGCGCATCTCCATTTTCCAGAGCTCGTCGGTCTCGCCGCGCCATCCGCAGACCTGGGCCCATCCGGTGATTCCCGGCTTGATCCAGCTCCGCAGCATGTACCGGGGAATCTTGTCGCGATGAAAATCGTTGAGCCACAGCGGATGGGGACGCGGGCCGACGATCGACATGTTGCCGACCAGGACATTGACGAATTGGGGCAGCTCGTCAAGGCTCGCCCTGCGAAGAAATGCACCGAACGGCGTTACCCTGGGATCATTTCTGCGTGCCTGCGGGACTCCCGCGATCTCGGTTTCATCGTGAACCGCCATCGTGCGAAATTTCCACACGACGATCTCCCGGTTATCGAGGCCGCCGCGCCGCTGGCGAAACAGCACGGGCCCCGGCGAGCTGAGCTTGACGCCAACGGCTATCACGAGCAGCAAAGGCCATATGATCGCGAGGATGAGCAACGCGAGCACCTTGTCCTCGATCCATTTGAGCGTTCCCTTGAGCCCGGAGAACGGCGATTCTGAAACGTTGATGACCGGAAAGCCGCACACCTCGGTGAACGAGTGATTGAGCAGCTGGAATCCGAAGATATCGGGCACGAACCGGACTTTCACGTTCATCGAGACCAGCTCGTGCAGCAGCTGCGCGACGCGATCACTCGCCCGCAGCGGCAATGCAATCCAAACTTGATCGATGCGGTCGACGCGCACGCGTCGCTTGATATCGTCGACGTTTCCCTGCACGGCAACGCCCGCGAGGCGCTTGCCTGCGAGCTCGGCGGCATCATCGAAGAACGCCACGACTTTTACGCCAAGCTCTGGCGCACGCGAGAACCGTTGCGCGATTTCCTGCCCGAGCGTCCCGGCGCCCGCAATGGCGATACGGCGGGACAGGAATCCGCGCCGATGCAACGCGCGCAGCAGAAATATCGCGGCGAACCGGACCAGGACGAGCGACGCGAAAGCAAGCGTCGCCCAGACGGCAAACCATTGCCGCGAAAAGTCGGAGCCGGTCTTCGTCGCATACAGCAGCAACACCAGGGCGAGCATGATGCCGACCCACCCGCCCACCAGGCGCTCCAGGCCTCGGCGAAGCCCGTCGTCGGCGCGCCAGCGATAGACGTCGGTCGTGATGAACACCGCGATCGTGAGACCAAACACCGCTAGGACCGCGGTACGGTAATTCGCCGGAAGCTCGAGGTCGCCGAAGCGCAGGTAATAGGAGAAGAGCCCCGTCAGTACGACCAGAAAAGGATCGATCAACTTGAGCGCAACAGTGAAAGCGTTCATGACGTACGTTGACTCTTGCCGCATCGTTCGATCGCGTGCGCGCCGGCTCGAATCGTACAATGCATGGCTTGCGAATCCGGTTGAACAGATTGCTCTACTGGGTGGTGCACCCGTGCGCGGGCTCTGGTGAGAAGAGGCGTCCGCGCGGGAGCAACGGCGCGGAGCGCCACGACCATGGACGCCGGCCCGGGATCATATCCCACGGGGCGGAAGGCGCTCGCGCGCGGCGGTCAATCTGCAGTACGACATGTTAGCGCGCCAATCCCGCCCGATCACGGCGGGAAGCAAACGCCATGACCGTTGACCTTCCCGACGTCACGCTCATCGCCATCGACACCGCCAACCATGCGCTGGCATTGCGAGCGCTCGAGCGTTCGCAACGCGATGTCCGCTTTGCTCGCACGGTGTTCCTGACCGACGCCGTGCCTCCCGCAATCGCCGTCCCGGACAGCATCGAAATCCAATCGATCGCGCCTATCGAGACGCGCGAAGCGTATTCGGCCTTCGTGTTGAAAGGTCTGGCGCCGTACGTAACGACCACCCATGCGTTGGTCGTCCAATGGGACGGTTACGTCCTCAATCCGTTGGCGTGGGAACCGCGATTTCTCGATTGCGACTATATCGGCGCGAAGTGGTTCTGGCAGCCCGAGGGTAGGCGGGTCGGCAATGGGGGCTTTTCGCTGCGATCGCGCCGATTGATTGCTGCGCTCCAGGACCCGCGGATCGTGGCCCAGGAAAACGAAGACCTCGCGATCGGCACGACGTTTCGTCCGCTGCTCGAAGTCGAGCATGGCGTGCGCTTCGCGACTGAAGCGATCGCCGACCGATTCGCATTCGAGGCAGCCTATCCGATCGGTCAACCATTCGGCTTTCACGGCTTGTTCAATTTTTGCCGCGTCGTGCCTTCCGAAGAGCTCGCCGCGCTCGCCGAAACTTTCTCCCCCGCGATCGCGCGCTCGCCACAGCTCGCGCAGCTCATCCGCAACTGCGTCGCGCTCGGGCAATGGCGGCCGGCGATTGCGCTTGCCCGGCGGCGCCTCGCGGCGATGCCCGATGACGCCGAAGCGGCGCTGCTGCTGCAACAGTCGGAACGCGCCGCACGGGCCGCACCGGCCGCGGGGCGTAACGATCCCTGTCCTTGCGGCAGCGGCAAGCGTTTCAAGCACTGTCACGGATCGATCGACGCTCCGCAATCTGCCGACGCCATCGCAGATCGCGCGCTGCTTGCACATCGCCGCGGCGATCTCGCCGCGGCCGAGAGCGACTATCGCGCCGCACTTGCGCGGGCACCCGATCATCCGCTGGCGTTGCATTACCTCGGCGTCATCGCCTATCAGCAGGGACGACCGGGCGATGCGCTACCACTGCTCGAGCGCGCGGCGGAGCTCCGTCCCGACGAGGCGGAATTCCACAACAACCTCGGCCTTGCATTGGCGGCGCTCGACCGCTACGACCTCGCGGTGGCTGCCTATCAACGGACGCTTGCACTCAATCACGCTCACGCGGGTGCCTGGAACAATCTCGGACTCGCGCTGACCGGCTGCAATCGCCTGGCCGATGCCATCGAATCGTTGCGCAAAGCGATCGCGCTCCGCCCCGACTTTGGCCAGGCGCATTGGAATCTGGCGCTGGCCTTGCTCGCGCACGGCGATTTCAGTGAAGGATGGCGCGAGTACGAATGGCGACTCGCCTTGCCTGAGCTCGCAGCCCGAGCGCAAATGCCGGCGACGCCGCGCTGGAACGGCGAGAGTATCGCCGGCAAGACCCTGCTGATGAATGCGGAGCAGGGATTGGGCGATACGCTGCAATTCGTCCGCTTCGCCCGGACGGTTGAATCGCTCGGCGCGCGGGTGCTCGTCCATGCCCCCTTGCAACTGCGCCGATTGCTCGCCTCGGTCCCGGGCGTTTCTGGCGTGACCGCGACGAGCGAGTCGTTTCCTTCCCACGACGTGCACGTTCCGCTTCCGTCGGTTCCCGGTCTCCTCGGCATCGACGCCGAGACGATTCCGGCCGTCGTGCCGTATCTCACCGTCGACAACGATCGTTGTCGGAGCGTCGCGGCCGACGTGGAACGCGCTGCCCGCGGCGCACGAAGAATCGGGATTGCATGGGCAGGCGCTCGGCACAACACGAACGATCGGCGCCGCTCGTGTGCGCTGGTCGCGCTGGCTCCCTTGTTCTCGATCGACGATGTCGCATGGTTCTCGTTGCAAAAAGGCGATGGTGAGGAAGAGATTTCGTCGGTTGCCGGCGCAAACAAGCTGATCAGTCTCGACTCGCGAAACGATTTCGACGGCACCGCAGCCATGATTTCGGCGCTGGATCTCGTCATCTCGGTGGACACCAGCATCGCGCATCTCGCGGGCGCGCTGGCCAGGCCCACGTGGATCCTGTTGCCCTTTGCGCCCGATTGGCGCTGGCGCACGACCGGAAACGCGTCGCCCTGGTATCCGACGGTTCGGTTGTTCCGGCAGAGCAGGCACGGCGATTGGGCGGGCGTCGTCGGGAATGTCGCGGAATCGCTTCACGGCCGGCGCGAATGGCGATGAGCGATCCGTTGGCGGCGGTGCGACAAGCGTTGGCGAGCGGCAATCACGCCGAGGCGCTGCGAATCGCAAAAGCGCAATCGAAAACTCATCCGGCCGATGCGCGTGCGGCACGTCTTTATGCGGCCGTTACAAGCGAAATTGGCGATGCGGGCGCTGAGCAGGCGTGGCGCGCCGTCCTCGAATTGCTGCCCGCCGATTCCGAAGCGCATTACATGCTCGGCAACATCGAAGGGGAGCGTGGTCGCTACGTCGCGGCGGCCGATCACTTTCGGGCTGCGCTCGCACATGCGCCGACGCATCCTCAGATCAAGGCGAGCCTTGGACTGGCGCTCGAAGAGCTTGGTGGCCTGGACGAAGCGGAAGCGTGCTTTCGGCAGGCGATCGGCGGCCTTAGCGAGCCTCCGTTTCAACTGGCGGCGGCGCTTGCGCGTAACCTCTTTCGCCAGCGCCGCTATGCGGAAGCCTTGCAGCACTTCGATGCGCTGGCCCGAAAATTCGGCATCGCCGATGCGGCGCTAAACGCCGCGTACGGAGCTTGCCTTGCGGCCGCCGGCCGCGACACCGAGGCCGACAGCACATTTCGTCGCGCCATCGAAAGCGCGCCCGCCGCCACCGACATCGCCCGCGATTACGCAGCGTTTTTGATCCGCGCCGGACGCCACGCCGATGCAGCCGTCGTTCTCGAACGTATCGCCAACGGATGCAGCGCCGACTTGCTCGCAGTGAGCATGCTGTTGATATGCCGATTTCAGCTCGGGGACTGGCGTGATGTCCCCGCACTTCGCGCCCAAGTGGTCCAGCGGGTGACACAGGGACTATCGGGTCGCGACGACGTCGTCCCGGCCTTTGATTTTCTGGCGATCAGCGATGACCCGCTGCTGCAGCGCCAAGTCGCCGAACGGTGGATGAGCGCCGATGCGCCCAAAGTATCGCCTCGGACGCCTGCGAAAGCGCACGCCGGTAAGCTGCGCCTCGGATTCGTATCGTCCGACTACAACAACCATCCGGTCGGCCGCTTGATCGTCGGCTTGCTCGAGCGACTCGATCGAACTCGATTCGACATTGCGGCGTACGCAACGTCGATCACCGTCGGCGATGCGTTCGGCGCACGCATCGAGGCAGCCGTCGATCGCTATCGCGTCATCGATCGCCGCGATCCGGGGAAGAGCGTTCGCACGTTGAGAGACGACCGGCTCGATGTCCTGTTCGATCTCAACGGCTTCTCCGGCGGTGAAGCGCTCCGGCTGTTCGCGCAGCGTCCCGCGCCCGTGCAGATCAACTTCCTCGGTTATACCGGTACGCTCGGTTGCGACGCTTACGATTTCATCGTCACCGATCGCTACTGCGCGCCGCCGGCTCGGCAGAACGCATTCGCCGAGCGATTGCTCTATGTCGATCCTTGCTACATGCCGTCGGACCCGCAACGACGAATCGCAATGCCGCCGCCCACGCGGGACGCTTATGGATTGCCCCACCACGGTCGCGTCTTTTGTGCGTTCGCGGCACTCTACAAAATCGTTCCCGAACTGTTCGATGCTTGGATGACGCTGCTGCGCGCCGTTCCGGACAGCGTGCTGTGGCTGCGCCATCACCCGGCGGACCGGATCGAACGGATTCGCAATGCCGCGTCCGAAAGGGGCGTCGACGGCGCGCGTCTCGTGTCGGCGCCCGGAGAGCGCATCGATCGCTATCTTGCGCGGTTTTCCCTCGCCGACTTGTTCCTCGACAGCTTCCCGTTCGGATCGCACACGACGGTCAACGATGCGCTTTTTTCCGGACTGCCCGTCGTCACGATCGCCGGCCAGAGTTTCGCGGGTCGCGCCTCGGCGAGCCAGGTGCACTCGGCCGGATTGCCGGACCTGATCGCACGGGATTTCGATGAATACGTCGAGATCGCCTGCGCGCTCGCCGGCGATTCGGATCGATTGGCGCAAGTCCGACGCGCGCTGATCGATGCGCGATCGGGCTCCGGGTTGTTCGACGCCGCGGCGTACGCGCGTGCGTTCGAAGCGGCCGTCGTTGAAGCGTACGAGACTTCCGCGACGAATGCTTGAAGACTATGCCAATGCGATCAGCGCTTCCGCGAGCGCCGTCATCGGAACTGCGTCCTCGAACAGCCCTTCCCGCCCCCCGCGGATCCGGTCTCGCAATTCAGCGCGCCAACCGGGCTCCGCCGCGAGCCGCGCGGCGATTGCGATGTAATCGTCATCGTCTCTCGCGACTAACTCGGGAACGCCGATTTGTCGAAGCATCGCGGTGCTCTGCCGGCCGCGCATGAAGCGTCCCGGCAGCGCTACCGGCGGCAATGCGCACGCCAAAGCGTCGAGCGCCGTGTTGCCACCCGACCATCGCGACGTGTCGAGCATCGCGTCGCAGCAGGCGTTGATCTGCAGATAATCGCCGTGGCCGCATTGCGGAAGCAAGTGAAGGCGCGGATCGAGTTTCACGTCGACCGCAGCGCAGGCGGCGCGCAATCGAGCGGTGAATTTTTCCGTCAGCGAAGGATGGCGTCCTTCGAACATCACGAGATGGGAAGAAGGCGCCGCGGCGAGCACGCGTGCGATCCGCGTGTCGTCTTCCGGATGAATCTTGAACAGCGACTGCGGGCATAGAAACAGCGGAACCCCCGACGGCAAACCAAAGCGCGCTCGATCGGCACCATCGGGCGCCTCGGGCATCGCGTAACGGGTGCCGATACCCGGTAACCGGACCAACTTTTCACTGTAATGGGACTCGCTCCACGGAGGTTCCATCGCAGCGCAGGAGAAAAAAACGTCGATCGTCGGCAACCCTGTCGTCACCGGATGGCCCCATGCCGCGCATTGGATCGGCGCGAGCTTGAGCGAGGCGAGCGCGAATGCCGTGGCGTCCATGCCCAATTCGGGGTAGACCAGCACGTCGAGCACATCGTTGCGGATCAGCGGCGCGAGATAAGAAGGACGCCAGCGCGCGCAATGGCCAAAGACGTCGGCGCGCTCGGCGAGGCGGTGCGCGAGCGCGTCGGCGCTGGGATGGAGGTGATAAACGAATACTTCGAATCGATCGCGTGGCAGATCGGTGATCCACCGCTCGAAGTAGCGCCCGGTCGTGCAGTCGCGGAAGAACGACGATACGAAGCCGACCCGGATCCGCGACGATCTCGCGCTCCGTACCGGCGAATCGAGCCATTGCGACGCGCGCGCGGCGACGACCGAATGCACCAATCGGCCGTAGTCGCTTTGCAGCGCGCGGTCGTCCTCGCCGTGATAAGCAAGCAGAAAATTGGTCCATCGAAGCTCGTCCACCGCGCGTTCCGCGGACAGCGTCGACGCGCGCTTCGGCAGCTCGCCACCCAACGCCGCGAGGCCGCTTCGGAACCTTGTTCGCGCTGCCTCGATCGCGCCGACGTCCATCGAAACCATCGGCAGCGTCAGTTCGCGCGCGATGGCGGCTCGCAGCAGTGCGCTGTCGCGGACCAGCGCCGCAGCGAACGCGCGATTCGCGCCCTCGAGATCGTCGCGCTCCGCGAGCGTCGAGCCGAGAAAATACGTCGCATTGGCGTCGCGCGGATCGAGCCGCGTCGCTTCCGCATAGAGAACGGCGGCTTCGTCGATCCGTCCCTGATCGCGGCGCAGACCCGCCTGCGTATAAATGGCGACGCGCTGCGCGGGGTTCAGTCTGATCGCTTGTGCGAGCGCCGTCTCGGCTCCGGAATCGTCGCCGAGCTCGCGCCGTATCGCGCCCAGATTTGCCCATGCCAGCGCATATCCTGCGTCGATGCCGACCGCGCGCGCGAACGCGTCGGCAGCCGCCTCCAGTCGTCCGGCGGCGCGCAATGCGTTGCCGTAGTTGTTCCAGCCGCGTGCGTAATGGGGATCGAGCCGCGTCGCTCGTTCGAACGCGGCGAGCGCTTCTTCGGAATCGCCAGCATCGGCGTAGGCGATGCCGAGATCATTGGATACCCGCGCATCGCCGGGCGTGAGGGCCAACACGCCTTGCAGATCGGCGATCGCCGGACGGAAATCGCCGAGATCCTCATGCGCCCGGGCACGGAGCTTCAACGCAACCACGCGCTCCGCCGTCGGCAATTCGGATTGCGCGAGCAGCGCGTCGGCGGCGGCCAGAGCGCCCGCCGCATCGCGGGCGACAAGACGGGACTCGATCATCGAAAGCGCTTCGTTCATGATGTCGTCAGGATCCGTTCAGCAGCGAGGACATGAGGCGCTCGTTGGCGCAATGCGTCGACATAGGCAGCTTCCAGATGGCGCGTGTGCGCTTCCATGTCCGTCAGCGCGGAGTGCGCAAGGCCTGCTCGAATCGCCTCCCGCACTTCTGCCATGAACGCGCCGTCGCCGGCAAGCCGCGCCGCGATCGCGACATATTCGGAACCGCTGTGCGCGACCGTCTGCGTGACGCCGAGATTCGCGAGGATCGAATACGATGTCCGCTCCGCGTGACGTTTGCCGACGAGCGTCACCACCGGGATGCCCATGCCGAGCGCTTCGAGCGTGCCGTTGACGCCCCCATACGGCATCGGGTCGAGCACGAAATCGACCAGCGTGTAGCGTAACTGGTTCTCGCCGTCGCTGCGCGCTTGCGGCAGGAACACGATTCGCCTCGGGTCGATCCCGGCCGCAGTCATGAGACGCGCATACAGCGGAGCGAACGCCGCATTGACGGGGGAGAACGCGATCCGCGCGCGCGGAATCCGTTCCATCACCTGGCGCCACAAGGAGAGGCAGCGCCGCGACAGTTTGAGGCCGCTCACGAACGCGCCGACGACGATCGCGTCGGAGGCGATGCCGAATGCCTCGCGCCGAGGTGCGTTGCCAGCGGGCTCGATACGGCGGTACGGATAGACGCATCCGGCCATCGGCAATAGCCGTTCCGGCTGATAGCGCTGGTTTTCCTCGACATCGGCATAGCGATCGGTGAGCTTGAAATCGACGCACGACAGACCGAGCGTTCCCGCGCTCGCGATATGCGTGATTTGAACGCGCGCCGGCTTCAATGCGAGGATGCCGGGCCGCGCGCCCTTCGTGTGCGTCGACAGATCGACCAGCAGGTCCAGGTCCGCTGCGGCGATTCGCTCTGCCGCCTCCCGTTCGCTCATCCGCGCCACGATTTCGAAGCGATCGCCTGCGTTTTCGAACCGCTGCGTCCATTCATCGCGCTCCATCGAAGTCGAATAGAACGCAATTTCGAAGCGATCGCGATCGTGATGGCGGACCGCTTGCCACATCATCTTTCCCATTACATGATCGCGCAGATCCGCCGATAGATACCCGACCCGAATCCTGCCCGGACGGCGCGTGGCGACCGTCGGCACCGGTGGACCATACACGCTTCGCGCGGTTCGGTCGTAGGTCTCCGAGAAGCGCTGAATCAGCTCGGGCTCCACGTCGAAGTACAACAGCAGAAACAGCAATTCTTCGAGCGAATCGACGAGCTCGCGCATATCGCGCGACTTGAAGCGCTCGGTCCGCAAGCCCTCGAGGCAACGCTCGACGCCGTCGAAGTCGCCGCTGTATTGACCGACTTCGAGCGCGGCGATCGCCAGCGGCAGCGCATCGCGACAATTCGCTTCGAATTCGCGAAAATTCGCGAGCCACGGCTCCAGGCGACCCGCTGCGAACAACAGCTCGCCGCGGTTCTTGTACGCGGCCACATGACTGCGATCGCGGGCAATCACGGCCGAATACGCCGCGATTGCGGCATCCCGATTGCCCTGCTCCGCGAAGATCGTGCCGAGGTTGAAATCTGCCGCGATGAGCGCCGGATCGAACGCAAGCGCGCGCTGATACGCCCGTGCGGCATCGCCGTAACGACGTTCCATCTGGAGCGCAACGCCATGGTTGTAATGCGTTTCGCCATCGATCGGCTCACGGGCAAGCGCGCGTTCGAACCACGCGACCGCTCCTGCGCCATCGTGCACGGCAAGCCGCGCCGATCCCAGCGCGCGAAGGAGCGGGGGGGACGGATCGTCGATCGAGGCGGCGGCTTTTGCCGCGAGCGCTGCCGCCGACTGCGCATCGCCCGCGTCGATTGCGGCGCGAATCGCATCGACATGCGCAGCGGCGTAATCCGGCGCCGCTTCGATCGCGGCGGCAAACTGCGCGCGCGCTCCCTCGAGGTCGCCGTCTTCGCGTAGCGCCACGCCAAGCAAGTGATGGGCCGGCGCAAAACCCGGTTGCGTTTCCAGAAAGTGCTCGTACAGATCGCGTGCGCCGCGACGATCGCCCGCTCGATGTGCGGCGATCGCGTCCTTCCATAGCGTCGCTGTCATCACCGCGTCGGAAGCGGAAGAAGCAGCCGATTCGGCGGAACGCTGCAGCGCTTCGAGCGTTGCAATCAGCTCGCCCGCATCGCGCGCAATGTGATCGACGAGCGGAGGGCGATTGTGCGTGCGTAGCGACGCGATCGTGATTTGCAATCGCGCGGTCCGTTCCGCCAACGCGGCGCCGACGCTTGCGGACAAGCCGGCGAGATCGATCAGCACATCGGCATCGATATCGGCGATGGCCCGCGAGCTCTGTTCCGCTCGCGCAGGCTGCATCACTGTGATGTCGAAGCGATCGGGCGGCAATGCGCTGACGCGCGCTTGCGCGTCGGACGCGTTATCGCTTTCCCCCGCCAGAACGATCACTCGCAGCCGCGTGCCGGCCGTTCGTCGCGGCCACGTCAGCGGCGCACCGGTCCGGACGGCCCGTGCACAAAGCGCCGCGTAAAGGTCGGCGAGGCCCGCCGCGTCACTCGCGTCGAAGGACGCGACGGCGAGCGCTGCGCGGCGCAGTGCATCGTGCTCGCGCATGGCCCAGGGGCGCGCGAGCGCCGGTTCAATCCATTTTCGGCCCGCTTCACGATCGGCGTGTTGCGCGACACGCTCCAGCGTCGAAGCGAGCAGCGGGGCCGGCATCGCCGCGACGCACGCGGGATCGGGCTCGATGGCCAGTATCGCGTCGACGATCATCCTGCTTGTCTCCCGCAGCGGCTCGCGGTCAAGCAAGAGCGCGAGCGATCCGCCAATACCGCCGGTGAACAGGACTTGCGGATCATGGGCGATCGCGGCGCAGAGCGACGCTGCGGCTTCGGGGTCGTCATGTTCCCAGAGACGCGTGATGGCGGCGATGGCCTGTGCGCGAGCGCTGTCGGGATCGAGGGCCAGCACGCGCGTCGCCGATCGTGCAGCAGCAGCGGTATCGCCCGTGCCGAGGAACGCCTCCATCAGTGCCTGGTGCGACGCTTTGTGTTGCGGCCCGAGTTTGGCCGCTTCGGTCCAAACCGCAATCGCGTCCGGAAGGCGGCCGAGTTGCCAGAGCGCCTCTCCGAGGTGAAATCGGGCGTCGATGCTTCCAGGCGCCTCACGGATCGCACGTCGAAAGCACAACATCGCGTCGACGGCCAGCCCGCGAAACTGATGCTCGCGGCCGCGCGCGAGCCACTCGGCTGAACGCTGCGAGCTCACGTTTTGAGCCGCGACTTCAACGCGTCGAGAACCGGGCGCGGCGTCACCCGATACAGCGTGCGTCCGACGAGCGTATGGCGGATGGCCAGAGCCGCCTGGGCGAAGCGCGTCGTGAAAGGCGCTGCGGCGCGTGTGGATCGCGTCGCATCCGCGGAAGGGGCGCTGGCTGAAATCGGCGGCGGCAGCCATGGGCAGTAGCCCAACGCGTCGCGAATACGCGCGCGCGAAAACGGCGTGGCCGCCGATCGTTCGGTCATGCGTGCGAGCGCATCCTCGTACACGGCAAACGTCGCTTCGGCCATTTCGACGAGCGACACGTGCGGCATTCGCTTCGCGCGCGCGCACGCGGCTTCGACTTCTTGCCGATTCTCTGCGTCGACCAGCGCGGCGATGCGGTCGAGCATCAGCGCTTCGTCGCGCCACTGCGCTTCGGTCATGACCCAGCCCGCACCGGACCCTTCGACGCGTTCGGCCAGCGCGCCGATCGGCGGCACGAGTGCCGGCACGCCGGCAGCCCACGCTTCCGACAGCGTGTAGCTGAATGTCTCGGGTCCCGCCGATGGATAGAGGACGAGCTTCACGCGGTAATGCGAAAGAAGCGCCGGCAACTCGCGGCGCTCGTAGCGGCCGTGGACGCTGAACCGCGCGTCGTCGGATTGCCAGCGCGTATGCTGGACGTCGAGATAGCCGATCAACACAAAGCGCAGCGGCAAATCCTTCTGGCGTGTCAATTCGACGAGCCGCTCGATCCGCCGCGCTCCCTTGTCGGGACCGATCGCGCCCAACAGCGCAACCGTCGGGACATCGTCGACCGGAAGCGTCAATGCCCCGGCCGGCATGGGCGATCGAGCGCTTTCATCCGCCGTGCCGTGAACGATGAGCCGGACGTCCCGACTGGGAAAATAACGGTCGATCATCGCGGCCGCCCACTTCGAGGGAGCGATGGCGAATGCGGCGCGCGCGAGGAGCCGTCGATGGCGCTCGCGCCACGCGTCGATATCGACTGTCGCATACTCGGGTTGCTTCGCGAGGCACCTGGTGCATGCCGCCGCATCGGTGACCGCGCCGCAGAACATCTGATCGGGACCGAGAAACGTAATCGTCGGACACGCGAAATTGAGGTCGTGCACCGTGTAGCCGTAAGGCACGGCCGAATCTTCGAAGGCCGCCAGCAAGCCGTCGCGGCATCCCGAAATGTTGTGCAGGTGAATGATCGCAATCGAGAACGATCCGCAGACTCCGCGGACGAACTGCGACCACGATTCGTGGGGACGGCGGGTCAGCGCGAACAGGATGGCCCGTCCGTCCGGCCGATGCTCCTCGATTTGCCAATTGTCCCCGACGGCGATCGCGAGATAGTGACGCCAACGATCGCGCGACGCTTCAATCAATGCGCGCACGTGCGTCTCCGTGCCGCCGCCGTGATCATGAATGACGTGCAAGACGCCGCGCGAGGCTCGTGGCCGCCGCAGCAGCGCGCTTTGCGCCGCTTCGCGCAGCGGCGCCAGCGGATCGCGCTTGATGTACTCCTCGACCATCGCCGTGTAATGGGGATGCCGGTCGAGAAGAATCACGGTATTGCGCGGCGAAAGCTCGGCTTTCCGTCCGGCAAACGATCGCCCGCCGATGTGGACGACGAAGGCATCGTCGGCGAGCACGTTGCGCCATCCGTTGCGGGCCGCTCGCAGGCAAAGGTCGTTTTCCTCTCCGTAACCCATGCCGAACGCAGGATCGAAGGCACCGACTTCGTCGATCAGCGCACGGCGAATGAAAAGGCAGAATCCCACGCCGGTCGGCAAGTCGGGATAAGTGGGAACGGCCGCTTCCGCGATCGCCGCGGCGATTTCCTCGGACGCCTCGTCTGTCGCGACCGGATTGTCGACGCACAAGCGCGGAAACGAGCAGATCTCGGCGTTGTTCGAGAACGGCGTTATGGTTCCGATCCTTGGATCCGAGGCGGCGCAGCGACGGATGGCCGTCAACCAATCGCCGGTGACGCGCGTGTCGGAATTCAGCAGAACGACGTCCACGTCGGAATTGGCGATTCCGCGATTGGCCGTCGCGGTGAATCCGAGATTGCGCTCGTTACGCAACAACAGGACCTCGGGCAAGCGCCGCGCTTCGATCTCGGCAAACAAGGCGCCGATGCCGGCGTCCGGCGAGCCGTCGTCGATCAACGTAATCCGACAATCGTCATGGTTGTGCGCGAGCACGCTTTCCAGGCAACCGCGGACGTCATCCGCGGCGTTGTAGACCGGGATGACGATGTCGAGGGAAAAGCGCATCGGCTTCGGGGACTCCATCATCCGGCGAGCCGTTTCCACAAGAGCCTCACCCGTAGCCACGGCAACGCGATCCACCAGCGTGCGCTCTGCCGATACGCAATGATCCGTTCCTGTGCGCCGATCGCCCGCTCGAGTCGAGCCCTCTCGGTTTCGAGAGCGACCGCCGCATCGCGTGCGTTGCGCGCTTGTTCCGACTCGGCGGCGAGCGCTGCATCGCGTTGCGCGAGTTCCGCACGGGCGTCGCTTAGTGCGGCGTCGAGACCGGCGATCTGTGCATCGCGCGCCGCGACGACGCGATCGCGCTCGCCCACGAGCGCCTCCAGATGGTGAATGTGTGCGGTCTGACGGTCGAGCGCAGCGTCGCGATCGCGCAGCAAATCATCGAGACGCAATACCTCGCGAGCCTGCCCCTCGATCCGTTGCCATTCGCGATCGCCGCGATCGCACAATAGCGACAACGCCGGGTTCCGGCCCGGCAAATCGGTGGCCGTTCGTGCCGCGATCACGACGAAATACAGCGCTTTCGGCAGGGGTGCCGGCGCCGCGTTCCGTTCATCGGCGGCGAAGCTTTCGAATCCCTCGGCGGATTGTTCGCTCCACAGCGCCGACCCGAAGTACCGGCGCTGTCGGTACCAGCGTCGTTCAGGAAATGCCGCGCCAAGCAAGCGCTCGAGCTCGTCGCGATCGAGCTCGTGCCGATGAAACGGATTCGCATAGTGTCGCGCAGTCGAGTATTCGGGTCGATTCGGCGACGACAGGATCAGCAGGCCGCCCGGAGCCAGAATCCGGCCGAACTCCGCGATCATCGCCCGTTGATCGGCCGCATCGAGGTGCTCGACCGTCTCGAACGAGACGATCGCGTCGATGCTCGCCGGTGAAAGCGGCAGCGCAGCGGCCCCGCCTTCGACGAACCGCAGGTTGCGACAATGCGAGTAAGCGGCGCTCGCGTGCGCGATCGACGCGGCGTCGATGTCGACGCCCACGACACTCTCGGCCGCTTCGCTCAGCAGCGCACTGCCGTAGCCCTCGCCACAGGCGACGTCGAGAACGCGTTTTCCGGCGACGAACGGGCGCGCGAAGACGTACCGGTGCCAGTGCTCGTGCGCGATCTCGCCTTCGGTTCCCGGCACGAAACGCTCGCCGGTGAATTCGAGGGGATCGGACATGGAATTTTCGGGGTGTCGGGTGCCGCGGCGAGCACGAGGACGCAGAGGGAACAACTCTCAATTCTAGCCGATGCCGCCCGGCGACGATGTCGCGCTAATCGAAGCCCTCGTTCCACCGGTGCGGCAGCCGCACGAGCCCGAGCTCGCGTGATTGCCCGCTCACGATCAACGCGCGCTCGACGTGATCGAACAGCCGCACGCCTTCGGGATCGAGCGCGTGGGCGCGGATCAGGTATTTTCCAGGTAACAGCGCGAGCGCAGGCAACGTAAGCGAAAACGTGAACGAATCGCCGGCGACGCGACAAGGGACGACACCGTCCATGTCCGTCGCAACGCCATACACCGGCGTGCCGTCGGCGCGCACCACGCCGATCAGGACGACCGGCGTGCGTCCATCGGGCGCGAACACCTCGCCACTGACTGTCAACGTGGTGCCTTGCGCGATCATCTCGCCGGGATCGAGCGCCAGCGACGTAATCGCATAAAGGCCGGCCGCCGCTGCAGCGCGGCGCGGCAGGGGCTCTTTGGCGTTCGCGCTCTTTTCCTCGTGGTACGCGAGATACGCCTGTGTCACATCCGCAGCCGGCCCGTAGCGCTCGACATGGCCTTCCTTCAGCCAAAGCGCGGTGCGGCACAGCTTCTGGATGTGATACATGCTGTGCGAGCACATGAGAAGCGTCCCGCCGTCATCGAGAAACCCCTCGATCCACGCCACGCATTTCTTTTGAAACGATTCGTCGCCGACGGCGAGCACTTCGTCGGTGATCAGGATATCCGGCGCGAGCGCGGTGGCCACAGCAAAGCCGAGGCGCACGACCATGCCGGACGAATAGTGCTTGATCGGATCGTTGATATGGTCGCCGAGATCGGCGAACGCGATGATTTCATCGCGCTTCGCGGCGATCTCATCGGGCGCGAGCCCAAGGAGCGCGGCGGCAAGCTCGATATTGGCGAGACCGGTGTATTCGGGATGAAACCCTGCGCCGAGCTCGAGCAGCGCACCGACGCGCCCGTTGACGGCGATCGAGCCGCGGGTGGGCTTGATCACGCCGCAGATGATCTTGAGCAGTGTCGATTTGCCCGCGCCGTTTTCGCCGATGACGCCAAGCGACTCACCGACGGCCAATTCGAGCGAGACGCTGTCGAGCGCGCGAAAAGCATGCTCAGCGCCGTGTCCGCGCAGCAGATCCCACACCAGGCGAAGTCGGCCGCCGCGCGAGTTGACCTTCGCATAGTCCTTGCCGATCGCCGACAACGCAAGCAATTGAGGGGGCGTTCCGCCAAGGTTCGTCGCGACGGCCGCGCTACGGCCAAAATCCGGAGATTTCATACGAAATCCTCGAAGTGCGGCGAGAGCCGTCGGAACACGGCGCGGCCGGCGACGAGGAGCAGCAGTGCAATTGCCAACGCAGCCGCGTCGCTCCAATCGAGCGCGAGCTTGCCGTCGAGCAACGCATCGCGCAGTCGCCCCACCAGCCAGGAGAACGGATTCGCTGCGACCCATGGCCGCATCGACTCGGGCACGAGCGCCAGCGGATACAGAATCGGCGTCAAATACATCAGGATCATCAGCAGCGGCATCAGCACATGCTCGACATCGCGCACGAAGACCTGCAACGCGCTCAACAGCAGTGCGAGTCCGACCACGGCGATCGCCATCACGATCCATAGCGGGACCGCGACGAGCAGACCTTCGAAATGAATCGACTCGCCCGCGATGACGAGCACGATCAGCACTGCGACATAGCCGGCGAATTGCAGCGCGAGCGTCGCCGCGACTGAAGCGTAGACGACGATCTCGTGCGGAAATGCGATTTTGCGGATCAGGCCCGAATATCCGGCCAGACTGACGGTCCCGCGTTGCAATCCTTCCTGCGCCGCGAGCCAAGGCCACAACGCAATGGCGACGAATGCCAGAAAGCTTTGGCCGGCGAATCCCGTAGTCCGAAAGACCGTCGTGAATACGAAATAGTAAACGGCGAGGAGCGCCAGCGGGTGCAGCAGCGCCCATGCCAAACCGGTGACGCTGCCGAGATAACGCGTCGTCAGCTCGCGGCGGAAAAAATTGGCGAACAGCGCCCGATCGCGTGCTGATGCGCGCAATCTCCACATGCGTACGATCGCGCCGGGGACAGGAGGACGCAGTTCCACGGAATTTGGGGCGGTTCGCCAAGCCCTCCGCGACGCGCCGGAAACAACTACTTCGCGGTCTTTGCCGTCGACGCCGGCGCGGTATCGGCTCCGTGCGAGTGTTCGTTCGGCGCCATTGTATGCTCGATGAGCGCCTTGACCTCGGCATCGTTGATCGCGTTCTGCGGATCGCTGCGAATCGTGCCGAGCAACGCTTCCCGCTTTTGATCGACGTAGGTTTTCTTGAGGCTCGCGACAATTTCGTCCTGCACCTCCTCGAACGGCCGCACATGCGGCGGCCGGCGATCATCGAGGCGGATGACGTGCCAGCCGAACGCCGATTGCACGGGCTCGCTCACGTCGCCTGGCTGCTTGAGCGCGAATGCGGCACGTGAGAAAGCGGCGTCCATGCGTTCTCGCGTGAACCATCCGAGGCGGCCGGAATTCTGCTGTGCCGATGGGTCTTCGGAAACCTCTTTTGCGACGACGTTGAAATCGGCGCCGGCGACGACGCGCGCGCGCGCATCGGCGGCCAGCTTTCGTGCCTCGTCGTTCGAATGTTTTTTGATATCGAACAGGATATGCGACGCGCTGACCTCTTCCGGCGTGCGATAACGATCGCGGTCGGCCACGTACAGCTCGCGCGCGCGCGCCACCTGGCTCGCGTGCTTCGCCTCGAATTCCGCGCTCGCCGCGGCGTCGACCTGTGCGACCCGGAGTTGCGCGAGCACGCGCTCGGCTTCGTTGGAGACGCGCGCGGCATTCACCGGATCGGCGTCCAGTTTTTCCTTTTTCGCCTGATCCGCGAGCGTCTTGCGTAACAGCATCTGGAGGATCAAATCGCCGATGCGCTTGTTGCTGGCGACGAATTCAGCGCGCATTTCCGCCGGGATTCTCTGCAGCTCGGCCTCGAACTCCGCACGCGTTATTTTGGTCGAGGAGTTTTGCGCGACGACTTGATCGTCGGCGCCGGGCTCCGCGCCGAAAGCAGTAGCGCTGACCCAGGCGCATAGAGTGGCAAGTACGCACACACGGGCCCGTCGCGCGCTTTTAGTGAAGACAATGGTTCGCATGGAAGAGATCGGTTATCCACAAAAAAACGAAGCCCCGCGCCGCGGGGCTTCGTGCTAAACGACAGTCGTGCGTCGATCAGGTTCCCGGCGGCTTGTAGAAGTCGAGGAACATGTCGCAATTCACACCCGACGTGCAGCTCTCCGTGCCGGTGTACGTTGTGTTCTTGACGTTGAGATAGTACTTCGTTCCGGGGATCAACATCGTGATCCAAGCCTGCTGCGAACCGCCGACCTGCAGCGAATAGCTGAGCGACGTGCCCGTCGAGACGTTGTAAAGACTGAACCAGCCGGCTTGCGAGAAGTCGCACGGCGTCGTCGAAATCGTCGAGAAGCGCGTGACCGGACCACCGCCGTATTCGGCCATCGAAACCGTGCCCGACGAATAGGATGCCGAGCCACCCGGCGGAGAGAGTCTCACGACCACCGCGTCGTTGCGGCCGAAGCCGCCGTAGTTCGACGTCAGCAAGCGTGTCGACGAGTCGGTGCTGGCCCATGGCAGATCGATATTGAGCGTCTTGCTGAATCCGCTGCACGAGACCGGCCAGCCGCCGCCTCCGCCGCCACCACCGCCGGTGCCTGCCGGAACCGAAATGGTGAGCCATGCCGTGGGCGCGCAGATAGTGGTGCAGGCGGTCAAGCCGTAGACGTAGCTGACCGCGCTCGTGCCGGAATTCGCCGGCAACGAATCGCTCAGGGAAGCATTCGAGCCGACCGCGGCGTTGTTCTTGACCCACGCATAATATTGCGGCGTGAAATTCGAGCAATTGGCAGAGAGCGAAACCGGCCCGCCGCTGCTGTTCGAAGGGCTTTGTCCAACGGTGATCGAGCACGTTGGTGCGCCGCCGGTGTTGCCGTTGTTGACCACGCAAGTGACCTGCGTCCCCGAAACCGACACGCTGGCGCAGCCGCTCAAGTTGAAAGTGACGTCGGCGCGGGCGCGCGATGCGTACGTCGCGGCAGCAACCAACAGGGTAATACCGATGCAAAACGCGAACAGAGGACGAGCAAGGACAGACGGGTTCGACGGGTTCATATCCACTCCATAACGCCCGGGGCGAGCAATTACGCCCTTGGGGGCGATCAGCTACCTACCTGGTAGCGCATCTAGCAACATAAGCGCCACGCCGAAGACGGTCCCCTTCCGCCTTGAAACTACTGCAGGTCTTCTATTGCAAACCCTTGAATAGCTAGCACCAATCGTGGGATCCCCAAGCCCGGACCGGCACTATTCGCGACGCCGACAAAACTAGGGCGGAGACGAAGTCTCCGCCCTAGATGGTTCACATATGACCCGACGCGTCAGTTGATGAGGCGCGTCGTCTTGTGAACGAAGTTACCACCGTAGGCCGACTGAACGACGGCGGATCCGCTCGGGATATTGCCGTTGTTGAACGTTTCAACCATGAAGCCGATGACCGGCAGGCCGTTGAACGTGGCAACCGGGTTCAGCGAGGACAATCGGTGTGCCGGCACAGCAGTGCCTCCGACCGCCTGCGTGAAGTCGAAGAGCGCCCAGCCGTTTTGCGCGCCGGTTGGCAGGTTGCTGGCCACGATGTCTACGACGTTCGCCGAGCCGAGGACATTGCTGCCCTTGAACGTGACGACGTTCGCTTCATAGCACAATGCCGTTCCACCACCTTGCGGAGGCGGCGGCGAGAAGCCGGTCTGCACGACGACCGTACGTTCTTCGCGATCCCACGTCGTCACCAGGATGTCGTCGCAGGCGGTGCCGCTCGCGAACCGACGCTGGAACGGGGGCAGTGCCGCGCTGCTCGATACGTAGAAGCGCTTCGTCGGGAACGTGACCACCCAGTCGGTGCCCGACTTCGTGGTCGCATCGAGAACGTACTCGTTCATCAACGTGTTGTGCATCAGCGCCGCGCTGACGGCGTCGATACCCGTTGCGAAGCTGTACGTCGTGGCGGTGGTGCCGTTGAAGATCTCGGTTTGTGCCGGGCTCGCCAGCGTCAGATCGGGCAGTGTGACGCCCGGCGCAAACCAGATCGGACCGGCCGGCGCTACACGGAATGCTTCGAGCGCGATGGCATCGGCCGTGACGTCTTCGCCGGACAGGACATTGATCAGCGTGATGCCGCCGAACAGGCCGCCGTTGCCGAGCACGGTGTTGGACTGCGCGGTCGCGTCGGTGATGCTCGAGCATCCCGGCGGAACGCCGTTGACGTGCGTGACTTGCGTCGCCGTCGTCCCCGTCACGTTGCCCATTTCGATGATTTCGACGTAGCCCTCACGCGTACGGTCGAGTCCATCGCCGCCCGAATCGCCGACATACGCGAAGTTGACGAACAGCGACGGATTGGTCGCGTCCGCCGACACAACCGGCGTCGTGCACGACTTGTCGGGTGTGTAGATGCCCGCGCCGCCGCCGGCCGCTACGCCCGCGGGAACGATGCCGGCAACCCACACGTCACGTGGCGAAAGGTACAGGTTGAAGTCGAGAACTTCGCGGCTGTTCTTGCCTTCGAGGAAGCGAACCTTGACCGCCTTGACCGATGCTGTTGAGTTGACCACCGACAGCAGCGAGTTGAACGGCTGGGCAACGCCTGAGGTCTGAGTGGTGTAATAGGGGTAGATCAGAACCTGACCCAGCCCGTCAGGGTTGACGTGTACCGCGTTCGCGGTACCCGCCATACCCAGCGCTCCGATACCCGCAAGCGCGGTGTACAGCGTCGTCTTTTTGAACGTGTTCATGGTGGGTGATGACTCCTTTGAGTTGCCGTGTGAGGTGATCACTTCGAAACCAACAGCGGGTGAATCTTAATACAAGGGGCTATGCATTTCAAACAAAAACCAAGGAAATCGCCACGATCAGTGGGATTTTTGCAACGGGCGTCTAACCTCTCAACACATACCAGAATTGGCCTCGCTCGATAATCCACGATTCCTCGAGCGGCGTCACGATTCCTTTCAGTCTGGGACGGTCGTACGTGAGCCGGACCCTGACTTTGCACAATTCGCCTTCGCATTCGACGGCGTCGATTTTGATGTCGCGGAACGTTCCGCGCGCGAGCTTTCCCCTGTATTGATCGAGTGAAACAACATCACGTGTCGTCGGGCTCAAATAGCTGTACGCTGCCGCGATATCGTCTTTAATCAGCGCCTGCCAGCGCGCTTCAGCTCGCTCGCGCACCGCCGCGCTCTTTTTCTCGTTCGACGAGTCCGCTGAAAAGCCACCGAATGGGGCCGTTGCGCAGCCGCACGCGGCGAGCGCAACTATCGCACTGCACACCCAATTGCGCCACTGTCTCCAAATGGCGACGCTTTGCGGACAAAATCGATTAAGACGGTGGAGTGGCATCAAAACACCTTTCTGCTTGCCCGTTCCACTGCGTCCGGCCATCGAAAAAAATACAAAATGCGCGAGCGGCAAACGCGTTATGAGAAGCGGGTTAAGCGTAATGAAATCGTCAGCGACCGTCAAACCGGGAGACGGCGGTTCTTGAGGGATTGCACGGTTGTTCGCCCGGCGCAGCGCGGGCGCTGCGCCAGGGGTTCGGCGCGCGTTATCGCGTTCTTTCCAACTGCTGTCAAGACCTGTCGGGCGGGGCGGACCGAATCAGCGAGGGGTGATTCGGGATGCTTCACTCCGGTTTTTGCTCCGGCACGCTCGCGGGCGGCGGGCCGGTCGGCGCTGTAGATCCCGGCGCGGGGATGTTTTGCATCGGTGGCTCGGGCGGTGGCGGCGTCGTCTGCGTCGGCTGCCCCGGAGGCGGCGCGGCCCTCGGAATGTCCGGCGGCGGCGGCGTCAGCGGCCCGAATTTCGGCGTGAAGATCTGATTCAGCCGGTCGAGCGGGCTCGGTGGCGACGCCGGCCACGTGCTCGTGCCCGGGAACTGGCGATCGAGATTTTCCATCTTGCGCCGCAGATCGTTGATCACGCTCTCGTAGTCGAGCTCGTTGGAGACGACGCGCGGCGTGATGAACATGATGATCTCGGTGCGGTTGTCCTGGATGTTCTGCTTCCCGAAGAGTCCGCCGAGAATGGGAATGCGGTCGAGCAACGGGAGACCGTTCGTCGTGTTTCCTTTGTTGTCGATGATGAGTCCACCCATGATGAGCGTTCGTCCCCCGGGCACCTGCACGATCGACTGAACCGAACGCGTGCTGATCGGAGGCGCATCGCCCGCGATCGCGGGAGTCCCGGGCGTGCTGACCTCCGCGTCGACTTCGAGCGTCACGAGGCCGCCCGCGTTGATGTGTGGAATCACTTGCAACAGCACACCGGTGTCGATGTACGAGGCGGTGGTCGTGACGGCGTTGGTGACCGTTCCGGTCGTGCCGCCGACGAACGTCTGCTGGTTGATCGGAATGCGATCGCCGGATTTGATCGTCGCTTTTTGATTGTCGAGCGCGGCCAAATGCGGATTGGACACGACGCGCGTATTGCCATAGGTGTCGAGCAGATTCAGCACCGCCTGCACGCCGCCCGGAAAGTTCGCGTTGTTGATGATGTAGTTGAAGCCCTGCGCAACGGCAAGCCCCGTTGCGGCGATCGCACCGGCGGCCGTGGTGGGCAACGGCACCGCGGGATTGAACGGTGCCGAGCCATTCGGCGCGAAAAAGCCGCCGCTCCCCCGGCCCGACGGCGCCCCGCCCTTGAACAGCCATTCCACTCCAAACGTCAAGGTGTCGGCGAGCGTCACCTCGGCGATCGTGACCTCGATCATCACCTGCCGCGCCGCCACGTCGAGCTTCTTCAATGCTTGCTGGACGAGCGAATACTCGGACGGCGTTGCGACGATCAGGATCGTGTTCTGCTCCTTGTTGGCAACGACCTGCACATTTCGCGCGAGGCCACTGCCTTCGCCGCCGCCGGTGGCGGTCGGACGTGGCGGCGGCGTTGGCGGGGGCGGAACGGGCGCCGGCGAGGAAGGCGTTGGCGCGAATGACGGCGGGTTGACGATGGTTCCGCTCGGCGTTGCCGGCGCAAGCGTCGGAGCCGGCGCCGTCGTCTGTTGCGACACGCGGCCGGTAAATGCCTGCTGCAGCAGCGGAGCGATCGTTTCAGCGCGCGTGTTCTGCAGGTTGTAAACGTAAAATCGCTGCCCCTCGCCCGATCCGCTGTCCAAACGCTCGATCCACTTCCGCGCTTCTTCCACGTATGTCGCGTTGGGCGATATCACGAGCAACGCATTCATCCGCTCGATCGGAATGATGCGCAGCACGCCGGTCAGCGGACTCAGATTGCGATCGCCGATCACGCGATCCAGCTCCTGCGATACCGATTTGACGTCCGCGTTCTGCAGCGTAAACACGCCGACCGACATTCCCGACATCCAATCGATGTCGAACATGTCGACCGTTTCCATCAAATGCTTGAGCTCGAGCTCGGTCCCCGCGAGGATCAACAAGTTGCGCGTGTCGTCGCCGCGCAGCGCCGCGGCGTCGCGCGCGAACGGCTCGAGGATGCGCAGCATTTCCCGTACGCCGACAAACCGCAGCGGGACGATCTGCACCGAAAAGCCCGGCGGCAACGAACGCTGCGAATTGCCGAGCTGCGGCGTTACGTTGCCGCGCGTGGCCGCCGCCTGTGGCAGCACCTTGTAGAGTCCGCCCTCCTTCACCATCGTCGCGCCGTTCATCCGCAACAGCGTCTCGAGCGTCGCGACGAGCGCTTCGCGCGGAATGCCCGTACTGGTGCGAATCGTCACCTGGCCGCCGACCGCAGGATCGATCGTGTAGCTCTCGTTCAGGATGTCGCCGAGTATGTTGCGCACCACCTCACGCAGATCGGCGCCTTCGAAGTTGAGCACGATCCCCGCGCCGGTGACCTGCGCCGGCGGTGGTCCGGGCGGCAAGCCGCCACCTGGCGGTTGGCCTTTCACCATGGTTCCCGAACCTTTGAAAACCATTGACCGGTCGGGCAGGTTCGGATTCTGGGCGCGCGATGCCGCATCGGCGAGATCGGGCGATACGCCGCTCCCCGGCGCCGGAGCTGCGCGCGGTGGAGGCGGCGTTGGATTGACGGGCGCCGTCTGGCAGGCCGATAACGCGAGAGCGACTGCGCACGTAATGGCCGTGCGCGAATGAAGTTGGGTCGGCATCGTGTTTTTTGATCCGCGTTTGATCGGGCGTTACACGGTGGTTCGCATGAACGCCGCGGTGGTGCCGCTTGAAGAGCCGCTTATTTTTGCCTCTGAATGTAGCGTTGGTAGACGTCGTTCCACGCCGGGTCGGGGCGCTGCGACTGCTGCTGGGCCGGCTGAGCGGGCGCCGCGGGTTGGGTGTTCTGCTGTTGCTGCGCGGCGGTCGCTTCGGCGGCACGCGCGGCGCGACGGCGGTTCGCGAGCGTCTCGGCGGCGTCCGGCGGCTGCCCCGGTTGATTGGGCGTCACCGCAGGCCGCGCTTGCGGCGCACCCGGCGCAGCCGGCGCACCCGAGGCGGGCGGCGTCGGGGGCGCCACCACCGGCTGGATCGTCGTTTTCGGACCGCCGGCCACCTTGAGCGTCAGCTCCTCCACCGAGTCTCCGGCGGTCAGTTTCACTCGATCTGCGTGCACTTCGGCGACCAGCACCCCGTTGATCGTCTCGCCCTGCTGCACGCGACGCGAGCGTCCCCCGTTCACCTCGCGCAGGAACGCCGTTGCCTTCTGGTCGACGACCGTCGTTCCGGTCAGCACGAACTGTCCGGCTTGTGCCGCGGGCTTCGCCCCTGCGGCGGCTTGCGGCGGCGCGGGGCGGCGTGTCGGATTGAACAACGTACGCTCGACTGTCTCGCGCCGGCTGTCGACGCCGCCTTCGATTCGATACTCCGGCAGCAGCGCGACCGGCACCGGCTGCGCCGTGACCTTGCCGTCGAGCGCCGGAACCGGTTTCAGCGCGTGACCCCAGTCGGTCTCCCAGCCCACCAGGAACAGGATCAGCCCGAATGGAAGCGCCCAGGTCAGCCACAAGCGAATCCGTGCGTCGATTCCGTTCATCGATCGTCTCCTTGTCACTTGGACACCGCGGTCGCGGTCGCCGCGGCCACGGGCTTCACATCCGAATACGCGAACGCGCTGACGTCGAGCTGAACGTTGACCTCAGGCTCCATGCCGGGTCCCGGCTTGAAGCCGCGAAACGCGTTCAGCGGCCGTACGGTGATGTTGTCGACCAGCAGATACGGTTGCTGCGATTCGAGCGCTCCCAGGAGCTTTTGCAGCGCAGGCGTCGTCGCGAAGAATTGCACGTTGACCCCGATCTGTTTGAACCGCCCATCGTCGCGCGGCGACGTGTTCTGACTGGTCGTGATGCGCCCGCCGTTGCTTTCGATCGCCGCTTTCACGAGCTCCTGCAATTCGGCGCCGGCGAGATTCGGCGCCGTGTTGCGCAGAAAGAAGCGCCGGCCATCGCGCTCCTTCATCGAATCGAGCGCACGGCGAAGCTCGGGCGCTTGCGCGGCGATGCGGCGAAGATGGGCGACGCGGTCGGTCGTCTCCGCGATCGCACGATCGTAATGGCGATGCAATAGGATCAGCGGTCCGAGCAGCACCAGCAGCACGACGGCGAGCACGGCGAAGAACAAAGCCAGCGCGAGCGCGCGCTGCTGCCCGGGCGAAAGCTTCGCGATGAATCCGGGCGTCACGATTTGCCTCCGGGAGTCGGCGGCGGCGCGTTGGAACCGAGCGGCATCGGCGGCGTCCCCGATTTCGGCAGCACAGTCGGCGCCGGGCTTGCCGCCGGCGGGCTTCCCGAGACCGGCACATTCGCCGTCGGCGGCTGAACGGTGATTGCGGGCGGCGGCGCAATGCCTGCGGGCGGCGCGACGGAGGCCGGAGGCGACGGACTTTGCGCCGCGGGAATCGCCGCGCCTGCTTCGCGATTCGATTGCGGCGGCGGCGTGGGTGCCGCCGTCGCCATCGATGCCGGAACCGATTCCACCGATTTCTCCGTCATCGCGACGGCGACTGGCGGCGGCTGGGGCACGGGTTTCAATTGCGCGCCCAGATCGAAGATTTCGCCGGGGCCGGGCTGAATCTTGGTCGTCGGCGAACGCGGCGCCGCCTGTGTGAACATGCGCGAGTCTTCGAGCAGCGTAACCAGCCGCCCTGCGTTCGCCGATTCGCCGCGAATCAGGAGATCGTGCTGCGCTTCCTTCCCGCGCCCGTTCGTCTTGATCTCGAGTTGCGTGAGCCACGTGTCGTCGGGCAGAAGATGCGTGACGTCGTCCAACACCTGCACGGTGCTGGGATAAGCGTATTTGCGCTCGAGCGCGAAGTTGTAATCGCCGACCTGCCGATCGAGTTGCGCGCGCAGCGATTCGGATATCGCGGCTTCCTGAAACACGCGCGTCGACACGTCGTTCAAAGCGATCACGTATTCGCGCTTCTGCCATACGGGCAGCGCGACTGCGACGAGCGCGATGCCGATCAAGAGCGCAATGGGCAGCCAGAATTGCCAGCGCTTCCACCACACGCCGTTTTGGCGCATCTCGTGCGGCAGCAGGTTCAATCGTGATGCGGACGCGGCACTCGGCGGCTCGGGCACCACCGCGGCGACCGTCGCTCCAAACGATTGCGCGCGATTGACCGCGGCGTCGACCTGCGATCGGCGTGCCGCCGCTATCTCGACACGAATCTGGCCGCGCGCGTTGTCACGCTCGAGGACCGTCGCGTCGAAATAGACGTCGTCCGGCTTGAAGGGCGTATGCCGGTCGAGATCGTAGGCGAGCGCTTGCCGCAAATCGTTTTCGACCGCAGCGGGCAGCACCAGCGTCTTGCGCAAGGTCGCGCGCGATGAAAGCGAGATGACAACCTTCGGGCCCAACGGCGACGCGCTCGGCGTGCGCGCAACGGCCCTGGCCAATGCAGCACGTCCCTCCGCCGCGATGGCTGCGGCATCGCCGGAGAGCGAAAACGATGCCGTTTCCACCATCGTCAAACGACCGTCTTTCAGAACGGCCTGCCAGAGCGTCACGCGGTCGCCGTCGAATGCCAGCACCGGGCGCATGCGCCGGCGTTGCACGGCGGCACGCGGTCCCGCCGGGACGAGCATCGAAAGCTCCTTGCCCCACCAGGCCCAGAAGCCTGCGAGACCGTGGCGTCGCGCGAAACTGCGCCAACGTGCGGACGGGGTCGGTACGGCAAGGTCGCGTTCGACGGGCATCGAGCTTTCAACGTTTCATGAATGGGGTGGCGGACGGCGCCGGCCCGGTGGGCGGCGGCGGTGGCGGCATCGGAACGCCCTCTGTCCAGGCGAGCGCCACGAGCGGGCGCCGAATGTCGTTGACCGGACGAACCACCGCTTCGCGGACAAAGGTTACACCATCGGGCAGCTTCGCCTCGGCGTGGATGCGCCAAACGGGAACCGCGCCGCTGCCAAAGGCCGCTGCGCCGGCAAACGGAGGCGGCGGCAGCCGGTTTTCGATCGCCAAACGGCGTTGCTCGAGATATTCGTCCACGACATCGGCCGACACGCCGGGCAGCGCAAGCAGCACCGTGCGTGAAGCGGTGGTCGAATTGATGCCCGGCTGTCGCGAGTAAACGGTCAGGCTGTCCGCGACGCGTCGATAGAGGTCTGCCGTCACACCGAGCACCCGTGCGAGCTCGCCGACCGTCTCGAACGGGGCATTCGAAGGGCCGTACTTGAGACCGGCCGCACGGTAATCGTCCTGCTCCGCGCCGTTCGGATGTTTCAAGTCGTCGGCGTCGCGCCAATCGAGGATCGCATCGACGACGCGCGCCGTCGCCTGATCGTCCAGGCCCCCCACGGTGGACATCAGGCCCCTCAGCAATGCGTCATTCGCGTAATTGAGATCGATCTTGGATGTCTCGTCGACGGCCATCACGTCGAATTGAATGTCGTTCTCGATCCATCCGCGCCGCGTGCCATCGGCGACCCACGTATCGGTCATTCGCGGCCGCGACAATTCGTAGAGCGTGCGTTCGACCGCGCCGTCGGCAGCCGCGCGTGCCTGCGCAACCGAGACGGCGTTGCGCGCCGCGATCGTCTCGCCGCGCATCGAGAACGCGAATCCGCTGGCGATGACCGTCAACAGGATCGTCAGCCAGAGCGCGAGCACGAGCGCGATGCCGCTTTGGTTGCGCATCGCCCGCGATCGGTTCGTGTGCGATCGGATTGCCGTTGGCATGTCGCGGGTCGCGCCGGCGTCAGCGCGCTTCTTTCACAAGGCCCTAGATCGCCGCGCAACGCAAGCGCGCGATGTCCCATGCGCGACATCCGGCCTCGGGCGCCTCGCGCGGGGACACGATCAGCGGAGGCCATGCCGGTCCCCGTTTCGGCTCGATATCGATGCGGATCAACAACGGCAAGCGCTGCGTGTCTTCCCAGCGATCGCGCCACGTCGGCGCATTCGATTCGTTCTCGCCGGGATCGCGACCGAAATAGGAAATCTTGAGCGATGCAATGTCCTGCGCGAGGATCGAGCGTTCCGGCTCCCGAAACTCGGGCGCCTGCAATGCGTTCAGATCCGGCAGCGAGCGCTCCAGCACGAGCGGCGCGCGGGCATTGTCGCGCAGCACGGCGAGGCGATAGAACCAGATGCCGCCGCTCGCCACGCGCGCCGGAAGCGGCGCCGTATAGCGGAGCTCGTTTTGATCGCCCGAGAACAGCAGCGGGAATTCGTTGATCTTGCGCATCCGCAGCGGATGCTGTCCTTCGAGGTTCTCGCGCAGGAACGCCTGCGCGAGCCGCATGCCGGACGTCGCGTCCGCCTTTGCCTCACCGCGGTCGACGCTCGTGCCGGCAAGCCCGAGCGATCCGAACAACACCGCCGACAGGATGGCGAGCAGCACGAGGGCGACGGTCAGCTCGATCAATGTGAAACCATCGAAACGTTTCATGGGGGATTCCTTGCGGCGAGCTTCAACGTCGTGAGCGAGATCTTCCGCTCGCCTCCGTTGTCGCTCGGAAAACGCACGTCGACGCTGACGCGATAAAGACGCGTTGGCATCGTCTCCGACGCGCGCGCGATGTCATCGGGCGTGCTCGGCGGATCGTACGGCGTCACCTTCGATTCCCAGCGAATGCGGCCGTCGGTGTCGTTACCCTGGTCGACGGCTTCGCGCAGCGGCTGGGCGTTGGCCGCGACGGTAAGCCGCGTTTCGGCGACGAGCATCGCGCGGCTCCATTCGTTCGCCGCAGCGGCATTGGCGAGCGCGCCGCCGAACAAGCGAAAGAGCGCGGTGGCGACGAGGGAGATGATCACGAATGCGACCAGCACCTCCAACAGCGAAAATCCCCGGCCTTTCGTGCGCATGGCGGCGACCACGCTAGTCGTAAATGGCGACGCGGCCCGTCAACCAATCGACGTCGACCTCGTACTTGCGCTCGCCCGCCGCGACGGTGATTCGTCCGCCATTGCTGCCGCCGTCGGGAAAGAATCGAATGGCGCCGACCTTTTCATTGACGATGTCGTTTTGCGCAGTGAAGAGTTTCAGGCCGACGCGCGACGGCAGCGGGTATTCGCGCGCTTCGCGGTCGATCCTGAAACGACGACCCTCGAGATCGAGCGTCAGGAACGTTTCGCGCTTTTCCGCGACCGCTTCGCTGCGCGCAATGCGGAGCCCGGCCGCGAGCTGTCGCGCGGCGGACTTGAGCTCGCTGGTTGGTACCCCGTTGCCGAATGTCGGCAGAACCATCCCGGCCACGAGCGCGAGGAGCGCCAGCACGATCAGGAGCTCGAGCAGCGTCACGCCTTTTGCGCGCGCCGATGTCGAAGAGGTCTGCATGCGACGGGTCATGCCAAGGCGGGCTATTCCAAAATGAGGCGATCGGCGGCTACCAATTCGTGATGTCCTTGTTCGGCCCTTCGCCGCCTTCCTTGCCGTCGGCACCCAGCGAGATCAAGTCGTAGGCGCCGTGCTGCCCGGGGGCCGCATATTTGTATTCGTTGCCCCACGGATCCTTCGGCACCTCGGTTTTTTTCCAGTACGGGCCGTTCCAGTTGGTCACGCCCGGCGGCGCCGCGATCAGCGCCTGCAGTCCCTCTTGCGACGACGGGTAACGGCCGACCTCGAGCTTGAAGAGATCGAGCGTCTGCCCGATTTGACCGATTTCGATCTTCGCCGCATCGGCCTTGGCCTTTTCGCCGCGACCGATGAAGTTGCCGCCGACGATACCGAGCACGACCCCGATCAAGACCAGCACGACCAGGATTTCGATCAGCGTCATGCCCGACACATGCTTGCGTGAAATGCTCATGTTCATCTTTAGCGTCCCTGCGCTTGTGCGCCTCAATATGGAGCTCCTCCGGGGCGCGGACCGGATCGTTAGACAGGTTTCATCCGACGAGTTCGCTCATCCCCATCACCCCGAGCAGGATGGAGAACACGATGCCGCCGACCAGCACGGCGAGGCCGAGAATCATCGCCGGCTCGAGGATCGCGAGAAAGCGCTTGACGGCGATCTGCACTTCGCGATCGTAGATGTCCGCGACCCGCACGAGCATCTCTTCCAGGCGGCCGCTCTCTTCGCCGACCATGATGAGCTGCGTGGCGAGCCGCGGATAGATGCCGCTCTCCGCCAGAGGTCGACCGAAGCCCTTTCCTTCGCGGAGCTTGACGATGACGCCGTCGAGCGCGGTGGCAAGCACGACGTTCCCCATCGTGTCCTTCACGATCGACAGACCGGCGAGCAACGTGACACCGTTGCCGAGCAGCGTCGCGAGGGTTCGCGCAAAGCGCGCGATCTCCACTTTGGCGACCACGTCGCCGAGCAACGGCGCGCGCAGCATCCGGTGATCGCGGGCGCGGCGCACGAACGGATTCTTGCCGCGGCGGCGGAACCACATCACGCCGAGCACGGCGAGGGCGATCACCGCCCACCACCAGCGGCGCATGAACGTCCCGAGAAAGATCACGATCTCCGTGGGCAGCGGCAACGCTTTTCCGGCCTGTGCAAATGTCTGCTGGAACTGCGGCACGACGAAGATCAGCAGAATGATCACCGAGACGACGGCGACGCAGATCAGTATCGTCGGATAGATCAATGCCGAGCGCACGTTCTCGCGGAGCTCCTTGTTGCGCTCCATCGTCTCCGCCAGCCGCTGCAGCACGAGACCGAGCGCGCCACCCGCTTCGCCGGCGCGCACGATATTGACGTAGAAGCGCGAGAACACCTCGCGACGCGCGTCGAGCGCCTGCGACAGCGATTTGCCGCCGCGAACGTTGTCGCGGATTCCCTGCATCAGCGCGGCAACCGGCGGCGTCGGCGCCAGGCTGATCAGAATCTCGAGCGCACGGTCCAGCGGCAATCCCGCGCGGAGCAGCGTCGCGAGCTCGCGCGTCAATGCGAGCACCTGGTCACGCGAGACCCTTTTCGACTGGAACAGTCGCCGCCGCGGCCCTTGCGCGGCCGAAGACGTCGTGGCGAACGCATCCGATGCCTGCGCAATCTGCATCGGCATCAGTCCCTGCTCGCGCAGTCGCTCGACGATGTCGGATTCGCTCGCGGCGTCGAACTCGCCGGTCGAGACTTCGCCGCTGGACGTTACGGCGCGATAGCGAAAGAGGGGCATCGAAACGAAGGAAGTCGGACGCAGGACGAGCGCGGAGCGATCAATTCTCGCGCGTGACGCGCAACACTTCCTCGAACGTCGTCACGCCTTTCAGCGCCTTGCGCAGGCCATCCTCGTACATCGTCAGCATGCCTTCGCGGATCGCCTCGGCCCGAAGGTCGGTCGCCGTCGCGTGCTTCATCACGAGGCTGCGCAGCGTGTCCGTAATCGGCAGCATCTCGAGAATGCTGATTCGGCCGACGTAGCCAGTGTTCGCACACTGATTGCACCCGCGCGCGTGCCACAGCGTGATGTCCCGTTCGTTGCTGAAACGGCGCAGATTGATTTCCTCGACGAGCTCCGGAAGCGCCGTATACGCTTCCTTGCAATGCGGGCACAGCGTGCGAACCAGACGCTGCGCGAGAATGCCGACGATCGTCGACGTCAACAGATAATCCTCGACGCCCATATCGAGCAGTCGATTCATCGTCGAGGGCGCGTCGTTCGTGTGAACGGTCGACAGCACGAGATGCCCGGTCAGCGCCGACTGCACGGCGATCTGCGCGGTCTCGAGGTCGCGAATCTCGCCGATCATGATCACGTCCGGATCCTGGCGCACGATCGAGCGGAGCGCGTTCGCGAACGTGAGATCGATCTGCGGCTTGACCTGGATCTGGTTGATGCCGGCCATCTGGTATTCGACCGGATCTTCGACGGTCAGGATCTTGACGTCCGGCTGATTCAGCCGGTCGAGCGCCGTGTAGAGCGTCGTCGTCTTGCCGGAACCCGTGGGTCCGGTGACGAGCAGGATGCCGTGCGGCTGCATCAGACAATCGAGAAAACGTTTGAGCGTGTCGGACTCGAATCCCAGGCGATTGAAGTCGAGCGCGACGCCGCCCTTGTCGAGAATCCGCATGACGACCGATTCGCCGTGCATCGTCGGCACCGTCGAGACGCGAAGATCGATCTCCTTGCCCTGCACGCGCAGCCGGATGCGTCCGTCCTGCGGGAGCCTGCGCTCGGCGATATCGAGATTCGCCATGATCTTGATCCGCGAGATCACGGCCGCCGACAGGCGCTTCGGCGGCGACTCGACGTCGTGCAGCACGCCGTCGATCCGGTAGCGGACGTTCAGGCGATTCTCGAACGGCTCGACGTGAATGTCGGAGGCGCGCGTCTCGAGCGCGTTGGTGATGAGGAGGCTCACGAGCCGGATGACCGGTGCTTCCGACGCAAGGTCCTTCAACTGCTGGACATCGGCGTCGAAGGCCAGCTCGTCGACGCGCGTCTCGACGTCGCCGATGATCTGGCCCTGCGCCGACTTGCCGCTGCCGTAGAGGCGCTCGAGCGCCGCCTCGAGCTCGGTTGGGATTGCGATCAGCGGGCGGACAGTTCTGCCCGTCACCATCTCGAATGCGCCGATCGTGTAAGCGTCGGTCGGATCGGCCATCGCGAGCGCCAGCTCGGTCTCGTCCTCGCGAATCGGCAGCGCGCGCGACTCGCGCAGGAATCGGGCCGAGATGCGCTCTTCCAGGATGGGGAATTCCGGGTAGCCGTTTGCGTCGATGAGCGGCAGCGTGAGCTGGGCGGCGAGCGCCTCGGCAACGTCACGTTGCGCGACCAGCCCCAGCGTGACCAGAAGCTGGCCCAGCTTTTCGCCGCTTTCCTGCTGCAGCCGCAGCGCCCGCTCGAGCGCCTGCGCATCGAGCTTGCCGCGTTCGATCAGGAGCTCGCCGAGAGGCTTTCGGGCAGGTGCATCCACGGGTTTCGGGTCGACCGACATCCAAAATTCGGGCGTGGATGATAGCACGGCGCTCATGATGAAGTGACTGGAAACCCGTGTTGGAAAAGGACTTTTCGGAACTTGTCCCGGCGCAGAAATCGACGCCAACCCATTTCGGTCGGCGGGCCGCGGCGAGATTGTGACCGGCGCTCGTGACAAGCGTTCACCACCGGTCGACCAACGGTCAGGAGCAAGCCCGCTCCTGCGTGGCCGTAGCGAATGCGCGTGCGCCCGCGCGAATCGTCGCCGCGATGTCCGCGTCCGAATGGGCGGCCGAGACGAACCCCGCCTCGAAAGCGGACGGCGCAAGGTAGACGCCGGCGCCGAGCATCGCGTGGAAAAAACGAGTGAAGCGCTCCTTGTCGCAGGCGATCACGCGATCGTAGGAAGTGGGTACCTCCGGCGCAAAATAGAGACCGAACATGCCGCCGGCAGCTTGCGCGCAAAACGGGACGCCCGCTTCTTTCGCCGCAACGGCAAGGCCGTCGGTTAACGAACGCGTCGCGCGCGTCAACCCGTCATAGAAGCCGGGTGCGTCGGTCAGCGCGAGCGTCGCGAGCCCGGCCGCGACGGCGACGGGGTTGCCGGACAATGTTCCCGCCTGATAGACGGGGCCGAGCGGAGCGATCCGTTCCATGATCGCGCGTTTGCCGCCGAACGCGCCGACCGGCATTCCGCCGCCGATGATCTTGCCGAGCGTCGTCAGGTCCGGCACGACGTCGAACAGGGCCTGCGCGCCGCCCCGATGAACGCGAAAGCCGGTCATCACTTCGTCGAAGATCAGGACGGCCCCGTGTCGATCGCACAGCGCCCGAAGCCGCTGCAGGAATCCCGCCGCGGGCATCACGAGATTCATGTTGCCGGCGACCGGCTCGACGATGATGCCGGCGATTTCGCCGCCTTCCTTCTCAAACGCGACGTCGAGCGCCGCGAGATCGTTATACGGCAGCACGATCGTCTCGTTCGCGATCGCGCTCGGCACGCCGGCCGACGATGGCTGGCCGAAGGTCAGCGCGCCCGAACCCGCCTTGACGAGCAGGCTATCGCCGTGGCCGTGATAGCAACCTTCGAATTTCACGATCTTGGAGCGCGACGTGTAGCCGCGCGCGAGACGAAGCGCCGACATCGTCGCTTCGGTCCCCGATGACACGAGCCGAACCAGTTCGAGAGACGGCATCCGCCGCACCAGCATTTCGGCGAGCTCGATTTCGAGCTCGGTGGGAGCGCCGAACGAGAGCCCGCGAGCCGCTGTCTCCTGCACGGCGCGAATGACTTCGGGGTGCGCATGGCCGACGATGGCCGGCCCCCATGAACCGACGTAATCGATGTAGCGCTTGCCGTCGGCGTCCCACAGATAAGCGCCGTCGCCGCGCGTGAAAAATCGTGGCGTTCCGCCGACCGAGCGAAAAGCCCGCACCGGCGAGTTGACGCCGGCGGGAATCGTTCGCTGCGCGCGTAGAAAAAGTTCGTCGTTCCTGCTCATCAGTGTGCGCGTGACTCTCGTGCCGCCAGCGCGGCGATCGATTGCGCGGCAGCGCGAATGTCGGCCGGATCGTCGTGTCCGAAAATGGCGCCGATCACCGCGACCGCGTCCGCGCCTTCGTCGATCAACGTGCGGGCGTTGCTTGCGTCAATCCCGCC
>JADMIO011417993.1_pt1 | contig 36509 bp, 26 predicted proteins | sample 8958161 | NCBI WGS metagenome assembly JADMIO01 (sample SAMN16585339, study PRJNA669376) | soil metagenome | isolation source: Crop rotation soil | place: USA: Cullars Rotation, Alabama | collected 2011
GAAAGTGATCTTTGCTTTCCTGAAGTTGCGCGCTAATACGTTCCTGTTCGGCGATGTGGCGGTTGAGTTCCTCGACGTGCAACTCCGCCTGTTCAGCGCGGGCGCGTTCAGCCTCGGCGCGTTCGCGCTCCGCCTGTTCCGCCTGTTCGGCACTGGCTTTAATTTCGTCGAGATATTTGTGATAGGTGAAGTAAACGATCGAGATGACCGGCGTGCCGACGATCAGAATTGCGAAGCCGGCTCGTTCGAACGAATTTGCCGTAATAGCGGCGACGATGCTTCCCGAAATGTAAGTAATCGACGTCCACAGGTAATGAGTGTGCCACGTGCGGAAAATGCCTTCGCGAGTTTTCAGCGCCAAACCGGCGGCACTGATTCCCGTGTTGATGAAATATTGGGCCAGCGCCATCGCGCCAACGGCTGCTACAAAGTGCTGCCAGCCCTTGAATCTCAAGTCCGCGACCGGGCCAAAGAAGAACCTGACAACCTGGACCGTCAAGAATGTGGAACAGGCCATCATTCCTGAATTGAAGGCAACGACCAGTGGCTTCTTGCTGATACGAATTCCGGAGATAAGCCCTTCGGCAGCGCCGACGAAAATTCCGGCGAATCCTCCGTAGACGAGCAGGGCCAGAAATATGAAAGTATCGGAAACGGTGACGTTGGTGTTCGCGCGTGGAATCTTGACGGCGAAGCGCGAACTGACAACGACAGTAATCGTGGCCAGCAGCACAAAGCGTAAATCGAACTTCGGCAACGGCAGTACGGTGCCCGAATAGATTATCGCCGCCGCGCCGCAGACGACGACAAACCAGCGGTAGATGGTAGACAGAGTCGGGTTGTTATTTGCGGGGGATGCGTGGGCCACTTAGAACTCGTTGCGAGTGGTTACCCGAGGTAGATGGTTTCGTATTCGCTATGAAAATCGAAGCCGGCTTTTACGTAGAATGCGATGGTGTCGGCTTTCCGTTGGTTGACGGTCAGGCAGATCGACTCGGTTCGTCGCAGCAGCGTTGAGGAAAGTTGAGCGAGGCATCTCTTGCCGTGACCTTTCATGCGTTCTTCCGGACTCACGTGAATTCCTTCCAGGTAGATCGCTTCAGGGGTATCGCCGACGATGTCGGCCTTGAAAATCGGCGTGTCATCTTTGACGCCGAGCCAGACTCTTCCCTGTTTTATGCGCCGGGCAGTGCGATTCCGGAACCCTTCGGGATCGCGCTGGAAAGGACTGACGCCGCCTTCTTCAAATGCGAGTTCGGAATTAACGGCCATCACGTGCTCGATATCGTCGAGCGTTGCCGGGCGCAAGTGCGCCAGTTGCTCTGGTAGTAGTGTGATGTCCTTCTTTTCAAACAGAAGCTCACGGCAGAGGCGGCGCGAAGTTTGGCCCGGAGCGGCAAAGTGCTCCCAAAAACTATCGACTGACTTGCGTTCTCCGCGAATGAGGCTTACGTGACAGCTGTGGGCAGCTAGTTGGGCAAAGGCGGCGACCGCAGCATCGGTGCGCGCCTCCACGATAGTAGCATGTCCGATAAGCGCTACGCCTAGTAAATTTTTTGCGCGATCGCGACAACCGTAGAAAACGCCTCGATTACTCGGATTAATCAGACCGTTATCGCGGATTAAGGACGCCATATAGACGGTGTGAATCGCCCTTTTGGCGAGGAATTCCAGCACTTCAGCTTCGTCGCCCGGAAACAACTGCTCACAAAATTCATCGGCGCAGAACTGCGGCGGTGCAGCAAATTCGGCCTTCATAATCGTGACTGCCATGTGTTTTTTTCCTGTCGAGTAGAGGTTTGAAAAAGGCAAACGCCCGCCGTGAAGCGGGCGCGCCGAGTTTTAGTGCATCGACGGGCCGCTGTCGCCGAAGACGAGTGCGCGAAGCGACATGGCCTGAATGGTGTTGTCACCCAGCACAACGCCATCGCCGAGTACCACGCCGTCGCCTAGCAGAATGCCGTCACCAAGTACGACACCATCGCCCAGGACTACGCCATCGCCCAACACGACGCCACTGCAAAACAGAGTGCCATCGCCCAGTACCACGCCATTGCTGGTGAAGATGCTGTCGCCCAAAACAACACCATCGCCGAGGACGACGCCATCGCCCAGCACGACGCCATCACCGAGGACAACTCCATCGCCGAGGACGACACCATCACCCAGAACCACACCCTGTGCGTAATAGGTTTGATACTTCGTGATGAGGGGCGTTCCCGTCGCGTACCAATGCTTCAGAACGATGCCCTGGGCCCAGCTGAAGGTATAACCGGCAATCGTCGTTTGCGGGCTGGGCGCTGAACCGGTCAGCATTGGACTGTCTTGCGCCGTGTTCGACGTCAAGTCCGTGCGAATGGCTTTCGCCATACGACAGGCGCCTTCGACATTCACTTCGCCGGTACCCTGTTCCAGCATGTTCGCACCCGCGAGTGGATCAGCCGTGTACATCAACGCCATCTTCACCATGTTGGGCGTGAGCTTTGAATTGATTTGCAGCATGAGCGCTGCTGCGCCGGCCACAACCGGTGTGGCCATCGACGTACCGCTGAGGTACATCATCTTCTTGTTGTCAGAGCTGCTAATGCCGGCGTCGAGTCCCGGATTCTGCTTCACCAGGTTATTCGGATTGGTACCACCGTCATCAGCTTCAGCATTGATGAGCTTGTTTCCTGGAGCCACCAATTCCGGCTTTAACACGTTATCGAAATGCTTGGCGCCGCTTGCGTCGGTCCAGTAGCTGCGGGTCGGGCCACGCGAGCTGTACGTCGCGACGACGTCATCAGCATGGGAATCGGTGCCGAAGGTGTTGGCCGCGCCGACCGTAATCACTGAGGGTTCGTTGCCGGGCGAGTGTATCTGGCCATAGAGCTTGTTGCCGTTTGCGTCTTTGCCGTTGTTACCGGCTGCCGCGACCACGACGACGCCTGAGTCGACTACGGCGCGTGCCGCACGGCAAATTGGATCGTTCTGATAAGAACTGACGGCTGGTGCGCCCAGACTAATATTGACTACGCGGATCCCGTACTTATCCTTGTTCGTTGGGTTCGATGAACTGAGCGGCTTGGTGGGATCCGCGGGAGTGAGCAACCAATTCAATGCTGCCAACAAAGTCGAAGTTGAGCCGACGCCATTCGCATCCAGCACTTTGAGGTTAACGAAGTTCGCGTTGTACGCGACGCCTTGATAACTGGTTCCCGTGCCGTTGGTATAGTTTCCGGCGGCGAGCGAAGCAACGTGGCTTCCGTGACCGTAAAAATCCTTGTCGGGTTTGTTTTCAGTGGTGAAATCTTTCTTGAACTTTATTCTGCCGCTCGGCTGAAAAGCGATGTGGCTAAGGTCCATGCCGGAATCGATGATTGCGATTGTCACGCCTGTTCCATCGATGGCCGTGGCGCCCAGTAAGCTTCCCAGAAGTCCCGGAGCGTTCCGTATCTGGTCGGCGCCGGTCGTGGCGTTGACGTGACCGAATGATTGAATTTGAACGTCAGGCGAGATGAAATTCATCGAGGAGTTCTGCATCAGTTCTTCAACGGCTTTCGCGGGCAAATCGATTTTCATCGCGCCCAGCTTCGCCATCGTGTCGCCAACCGAAATGCCATAACGGGCGAGCAGACTGCGTACTTCGCGACTGTTCACATCGCTAACCTGGAGAATTCCGGAAACGCGACCGTTCGGACCGGCATTGCGAATCAAATCGCGCATCTCAGGCGCGATCTTCTCGCCGATGAACTCTTCGTCAATCGGACTCTTGCGCTTGTCCCTGGCAACGGTTGCAGTCGTTGAAGTCGCGTTATCGAGCGGGACCGAGTCAAACAATTTGGCCAGGGACTCGTCGGAGGCGATGTAAGAGTTATAGGCCTCGGGGCTGGCGCCGCCGATTACCGGGATTCCGTTCGTACCGATGGCGAATTTGATCGCCGCGCTGGCCGTAGCCGTGGCGCGGGAACCGGCATACTGATGAAGTTGATCGACAAAGAGGATGATCTCGCCGCGCGCATCTGTCGCGGCGGCAAACACCGCTTCGACGCGCCGTCCGAATTCCTGCGTCGTCTTCGCGTCTTTAGCAATAGCATCGAGATTCAGACTCAAGACGCGCTTTCCGCGCAGCGTTTCCGGCGCGTCGCCCGAAACGATGCGGACGGCGATGGCGCGCGCGATGGCGGCGCGATTTCCGTCTGACTCGCTGATAACGACCGGAGCTTTGTTCGATCCGCGCGCGAGAGCGGCGATGACTCGATTGATCTCGGCGTCAAAGCCCACAAGCGATTCGATTCTTCCTTGCGCAGCGAGCTGCGTCAGGTCGACCGTGTATTTCGAAAGAATCGAACGACCGTATTCGACCGCGCTCGACTCCGGAACTTGCGCGTGGGCCGTGGGGCTGAATCTGACGGAGGCGACTGAGGTAACCAGCAGCGCTGCGAGCGTCAGCAATGTGAGTGCGGGGGTTGCGGGGGTCCTTTTCATTTTTATCATCATCCTTATTCATGTTTGGCCGGGTCGGGTCGACCAGCTCCGGGAGAGACTCCACGGGCGCGGCTTATTTAGCGAAGCGCGTGCCATCACCCGCCATTCGGGTAAGTCACTGTAAAAGCGGGGAATAGCAGGACAGGAGCTTGCTCGGGCGGGGGCGCCCTCGGTCAACCTGAACGACTGGCGGAGTCAGATTGGGAGATGAGTCAGCCCCGGCTCGGAAGAGTTTGAGAGCCGACCCCAGCTTCGACGGTCACCATTTTGTCTGCTTCCAAAATCGTCGGAGAGGTGCTATCCGAACGAACAAGAGCGGAAACGATCGTGCGAGTGAACGCGACACCAGAAAAACATCATGCTTCTAGGGGCTTGTTGCTTAGGTTATAATGCCCGCGCGTGATGATTTTGGAGTTAGGCACGCACCGGCAATCATAAAAATCTAAACCGATGTTCGAACGCTACACGGAAAAAGCGCGCAGGGTAATTTTTTTCGCTCGATACGAGGCTTCGCAGTTCGGGGCTCCGGCAATTGAACCTGAGCATCTTCTGCTTGGGTTGATGCGCGAGGACAAAACGCTCACGGGTCGCTTTTTCCCGCGCGCCCAAATCACGATCGAAGCCATCCGGCGTGAGATCGAAGGGCGCACGCTGCTGCGAGAACGAATTCCGACATCGGTTGAATTACCGCTGGCTCCGGAAACGAAACGCGTGCTGCATTACTCGCACGAAGAATCGGATCGTTTACAACATCGTCACATTGGCACCGAGCACTTACTGCTTGGTTTGTTACGCGAAGAGCGTTCAATGGCCGCCCAGATTTTATTTGAACGCGGCTTGCGCCTGAACGCGGTGCGTGACGAGATTGCGCGACAGAGCGGCGCGGATGCGCGTCATCGAAAAGATATTCCGCACCTGCTCGAATTTTCACGCGATCTTACCGAAGACGCTTCCAACGATCGCCTCGATCCGTTAATTGGTCGCGAAGGTGAAATTGAACGCGTCGTCCAGATTCTTTGCCGTCGCACAAAAAACAATCCGGTACTGATTGGCGAACCAGGCGTCGGTAAAACCGCGATCGTTGAGGGGCTCGCGCAACGGATCGTCCGTGGTGAGGTTCCGTCCTTCCTCGAGAACAAACGCATTCTTTCACTCGACATTAGTTTGATCGTGGCGGGCACAAAGTATCGCGGGCAATTCGAAGAGCGCCTGAAGCAGATCATGCGCGAGCTGATCGACAATCCGCAGTACATCGTTTTCATCGACGAGCTGCACACGTTGGTCGGCGCCGGATCGGCAGAAGGGTCGCTGGACGCGGCGAATATTCTGAAGCCGGCGCTTTCGCGCGGCGAGATTCAGTGTATCGGCGCGACTACGCCGGGCGAGTTTCGGAAGTCGATTGAGCGAGACCGCTCATTAGAACGGCGCTTCCAGGCAGTGAAAGTCGCGCCCCCGTCCGAAGACGAGGCCGTAGCAATCCTGGGTGGCGTACGCGAGCGCTACGAAAGTTTTCATCAGGTCCACTACGCTGAAGACGCGTTGGAAGCCGCAGTCAGACAATCCAGCCGTTACATTCCCGATCGCTTTTTGCCTGACAAGGCCATCGATGTGATCGATGAAGCGGGCGCACGTGTGAAGCTGCGGGTGCGCACCGAGCAGGGCAATCTTGATGAACTGAATGTTTCGTTGACGGAATGGGAGCGGGCGACTTACGGCCGCGCCCAAGCGCCGATTGAGGACGAAGATCCAATCGTCGTCGGCGAAGTCACGCGCGCCGACATCGAGGAAGTGATTGCGCGCTGGACCGGTATTCCGATCACTTCGCTGAAGGAAGAAGAATCAAAGAAGCTGCTGCGAATTGAATTCGAACTGCACAAGCGCGTGATTTCACAACGGCCGGCCATCTCGGCACTGGCGCGAGCGATTCGCCGTTCCCGTGCAGGTCTGAAAAATCCGCATCGCCCCGTTGGGTCGTTCTTGTTCCTCGGTCCGACCGGAGTCGGCAAAACGGAAGTAGCTCGATCGCTGGCGCAATTTCTTTTCGGCAGCGAGCGCGCGATGATTCGCTTCGACATGTCGGAGTTCATGGAAAAGCATTCCGTATCGAAACTCATCGGCTCGCCGCCGGGCTACGTCGGTCACGAAGAAGGCGGCCAGTTGACGGAGCGTGTCAAACGTTCGCCGTACGCGGTGCTGCTGTTCGATGAAATCGAAAAAGCGCACACCGACATCTTCAATATTCTGCTGCAGGTCTTTGAAGACGGAATTCTTACGGATGCGCTTGGCAACACAGTGGATTTCAAGAACACCATCATCATCATGACCTCGAACATCGGCGCGCGCTTCATTCAAAAGAAAGCATCGCTGGGCTTTCAGGGCACAGCGGAGCTTTCGCGTGTGAAGATGGAAGAGATGGTGATGAGTTCCGTGCGCCAGACGTTCAATCCCGAGTTCATCAATCGTCTGGACGAGATTATCGTCTTCGATGAACTTGGCGACGAAGAATTACTGGAGGTGTTGCAGCTTCAGATCGATCAAATCAACAACACGATGACGAATCATGGCTTCATCGTCCGGCTGGTCGACGATGCCAAGCGCTGGATTTTGGATAAGACCTGTTCTGATCGCTCATACGGAGCACGGCCATTAAGGCGCGCGCTGCAAAAATACGTCGAAGATCCTCTCTCAGAAGCGCTGATCCAGGGCCAACTCGGCGAAGCATCGCTCGTCGAGATGTACGTCGAAGGCGGCGCGCTCAACTTCCGCTCAATCATGATCGACGAAGAAGGTCGCGAGCAGGCGAGTGAGTTGCTCTTAACTCAATAAAACAACAATTACAGCAGCAAAAAGCGAGTCCAAAGCGTGTCCCGCTTTGGACTTTCGCTTTATTTACCCGTTATAATGCGCCGCTTTATGCGATTGGAAACTGGCAACGGGCGAAGGCGGCGGTGAATCCAAGTGCTCCCCAGGCTGCGTGACGCCGCGGTTTGTGTTACGGTTTTCCCGAAGTAAACGCTGAAAAATATTTAGTCCCTGTCAGAGTGTGATTTAGCATCATTGCCCCGGCCAATGCTCGGGCTTCTGACACGAAAGCCCTTGTGAGTGGGCTTCTGAAACCGGCACTTATGCATTCATATCGCGTCGTTTGGCTTGCCGTTCTAAGCGCCGTCATCGCTATCTCCACTCTGGCTTCCGCGAGTTCCGCGTACGCCCAGCAACAACCTTCGCAACGCTTAGTTGAACAGGTCGACATCATCGGTAATCGTCGTCTGCGCAAAGAAGACGTGCTTTATTACGTGCAGACGCGCCCTGGCGATGTTTTCAATGCCGCCAAGATCGAAGGCGACTTGCAGGCGATTCTCTCGCTGGGCTTCTTCGATAAAGTCCAGTCGCGCGTTACCACCGAAGACGGCCCGCGCGGTGGGGTTATTGTCACCTTTTACGTCAAAGAACTTCCGATCATTCGCGACATCCAGTTCGAAGGATTACACAGCGTTCCCGAGTCGGACATTCTTAAGGCATTCCGTGAGCGCCGGGTCGGTATTTCAAAAGAAGCGATTCTGGACCCGGTCAAGCTTAAGGCCGCTGAACGCGTCGTTAAGGAGTTATTGTCCGCGAAGGGACACCCAAACGCTGTAGTAAATGCGAACGTCGAACAGGTTTCCGCCACCTCCAGCGCCATCACCTTTAACATTGATGAAGGCGACCGCGTGCGCGTGGGCGAAATTCGGTTCGAGAGCAAAGTGTTCAAGAGCGGCACGTTGCGCAGCCAGATGAAACTGGTCAAAGAGTCCGGATTGTTCTCGCGTTTCAAAGAGCAGGACATTCTGCACCGCGAGAAGCTCGACTATGACCTGCACCTGGTTGACAACTACATGCGGTCGAAAGGCTATTTGCAGGCGCGTCACGGCGAGCCCCGCATCGAAGGCCTCGGACGCCATCGCACCGGTTTCCCGATCCTGCCCGTCCCGTTTCTGTCGTCAACAGACGAGACGCTGCGCATTACCGTTCCGATCAACGAAGGTAAGCTTTATCGTGTCGGCGATCTGAAAATTGAAGGCAACTCGATCTTTTCTGAGCAGCTCATCAAAGGGTTCATCGGTCTGAACAAAGGCGACGTGGCCAACGGCGAAGCTATCAGTAAGGCGCTTTACGAGAACCTGAAGAAAGCTTACGGCGCGCAGGGCTTCATTCAGTACACAGCGGACATTCAGCCGACCTTTAAAGACAATCCGCAGAAACCTGATGAAGGCGTCGCAGATTTTCTTATCACAATCGATGAGGGTAAGCAGTTCACGCTGCGACGGCTGGAGTTCACCGGAAACACGTTTACGCGCGACAACGTGCTGCGGCGCGAAGTGCTGATTAACGAAGGCGACATCTATAACCAGGGTTTGTTTGAATATTCGGTGCTGCGCCTGAACCAGCTCGGCTACTTCAATCCAATCGATAAGGATAAGGATGCCGATTATCGGACCAACGAAGAGGAAGCGCTGGTCGATGTGACTGTCAAGGTTTCTGAAAAAGGCCGCCAGGAGATTTCATTCAACGGCGGCGTGTCCGGAATTGGCGGATCGTTCTTCGGACTCCACTACTCGACGAACAACCTGTTCGGTCGTGGCGAAGTTTTGTCGCTTGACTTAGCCGCCGGCAACCGGCAACGGAGTTTTAGTTTCTCGTTCACTGAGCCCTACATAAGAAACCGTCCCATCACTGCGGGCTTTTCCATCTTTGCGTATTCGCAGAAGTTTTTCGGCGAAGGCACCGCGTTGTCACAGAACCTGAGCGCGCAGCAGGGCCTGTTCGGCTCGTCCATTGATTTCTTCAATACCAGCTCTGAGAACCTGTTCACGCGCAAATCGTTCGGCGCCTCGTTATTCGCCAGTGCTCCGCTGTCTGAGTTCTATCGTAAGCGGCCATTCACTCAATTGTCGCGCATCGGACTGTCGTACCTATTTAGCCAATCGAGCACCGAAGATCCGCCGGTCAACGCCAACGGCAACACCGATCAGTTTATTCCGGTGGTTTATCGCCAGCCGAACATCATCACCAGCCGCGTCACCGGCACCTTTGTTTATGACGCTCGTGATTACAAAGGCGGCATTGATCCCACGTCAGGCCGTTCGCTATCGATAGGACTCGCGCTCTCTGGTTTGCTGGGAGACGTTCGCACGTATCAGCCGACGATTGAGTTCACCCAGTTCTACCCAATGCGGAACAAGAAGACCGATCATCCGCACGTATTCGGCTTTCGCATTCAGGCAGGAACGGTCGGGTCTTTGTTTGGGGTATCTGACAAAGTTAAGAACGCAAATTCGCTTGCCTTCGTCGATGGCGTGCCGATTTACGAAAGATATTTCCTTGGCGACGAATTCTCGATTCGCGGATATCCGCCGCGTGGCATCAGTCCATTTGCCCCGCTCGATTTTTACCTGACATCGCGCAACGTGTTTTTGTCCACGCAAGGAACCGGCACGGCAACCGCCAATACCGGACTGCCCGCATCGCTCGCCAATGTCGGATTGTTCACGGGTGCGACCGGTGACAATGTGGTGAAGCTCAGCCGCGTCTGGACGCGGATTGGTGGCGACACGCAACTGCTGGGAAATTTTGAATATCGAATTCCGGTATTCGGAAAAATCGTGCAAGCTGCAGCCTTCGTCGATATCGGTTCGTCGTTCAATCTCAGAACCAAGGGCGACCAGAGTTACTCGAGCGAGTTTCTCGCCGATCAGCCATTCCTGCAGACGACCGGATTCGTCTCGTGTCCGCGTGTGGCGAGCGGGGTGGCTCCCGTTTCGCTCAGCTCAGCGGTTTTCTGCGCGCATCCTCAGTTCGCTATCTCGCCATTCCTGAGCCTGGTGGCGCGCGATAATCATCTGGTCTCGCAGGCCGAATTGGACGCGGCGCAGACGGGTATCCTCGATCCGCTTACGCAAATGCCCTTTGGATTTCAACCTGTGTTCGTACGTGGCGAGGTACAAACCAACACTGTCGCGCGCCTGGGCGAGAGCAAGTTCGCCGGCATCGGCGATTTCCACAGCAGTATTGGCGCGGAAATGCGTTTCCAGGTGCCCATTCTCAACGTGCCTTTTCGCCTGATTTATGCTTATAATCCCCGGGCGCGCAAAGACCAGTTCATTGACGGGTTTCCCTTTATTTTCAACGAACAAAAAACCACCTTTAGGTTTAGCGTCGGCCGCACCTTCTAGTTAATTTCCAATCTGCGCGGTAATAAGCCGCACAGGCAAACCAAACCGGCGAGCAGGACAACTAACAGTCAGTCTTAAATCGCCTTTGAATTTTTAAGGAGTATTACGACAAGTTTATGAAGATATTTCGTGCGACAGCCGCGGTCGCTTTTTTCGTGGCAGTAACGGCCGTTTCGGCATTTGCTCAGCCGCGCAGTGGTACCGCGCCGGCTCGGCCAACGGCGACCCCCGCGACTGCGCCAGCGACCTCTGCGAACGTTCCGGATAGCAAAGTGGCCGTGATCGATAGCGGCATGTTCCAGGATGAGAAACAAGGAATTACCAGGGTGGTCACCGCTTTGAAGCGCCTGAACATCGAATTCGAACCGCGGATTAAGGAATTGCAGAATCTGGACCAGCAGATCCAAACGGCGGAAGCCAGCCTGCAAAAGGCTGCGCCGGTGCAGGATCCAAAAGTGACCCAGCAGCAGCAGGACAAGATCGACGCGATGAAAAAGGATCTGCAAAGAAAAAATGAGGACTATCAGGCAGCAGCTAAGAAGCGGCTGGATGATGTTCGCGGTCCGCTGTACGACGACATTGGTAAAGCGCTGACGGCTTACGCGAAAGCGAAAGGCATCACCCTGATTCTGGATGTCAATCAGGTGCAGGGGCTTTTTGTGATGTCCGATGCTGTTGATATTACGGCTGCGTTTATCGCTGACTACAACAGCAAGAACCCCGCGACGGCGTCATTGACTACGCCGCAAGAGTAACGATCGATTCATGGTTCGTTTATAATGCGGAGACGGGCAGGTGCCTCCTCCGCATTTTCCACGTTGATTGAAACAATGCAGCATATAAGAAAAACTCTATTGCCTTTGATTGTGCTCACGCTGAGCGCATTTTTGAGTGTCCACGCGCAGACGACTGGAACTGCCAAGATTGCCGTTATCTTTTCGGGCGCATTTCAGGATCCAAAAACGGGTATTAACCGCTTTAGCGCGACGATTAATAAAGTCAACGCCGAGTTTGCGCCGGTGCAAACGGAGTTGAATCAAACCGCGACGCGATTAAAGGCGCTCCAGGACGAAATAGCGAAGATGCAGCAGGGCGCCACGCCGGCGACGCCCGCGCAGATTCAAGCGAAGATCGACCAACTCGACAGCGATAAGAAGGTGTATCAGCGCAAGGGTGAAGACGCGCAGACAAACTATAAGAAGCGTCTTGCCGATGCCTTGGAACCGCTGCAAGCGGACGTGTCGAAAGCGCTGGACGCATTTGCCAAGGCGCGTGGAATCACAATCCTGATCGACGGCAGCCAGATTCCAATTACGTATGCCGACGATGCCATCGACATAACCGATGCTTTTATCGCCGATTACAACAGTAAGAACCCCGCGACAACGGCCACAACGCCACGACCATAACTGATCAGTTTTCAGACTGGCGTCGTCTCAAAGTCTGAACAATCCAACACCTATGGAAACTGTTCTGGATTCTGAAGCGATTAAGAAACTCCTTCCGCACCGCTATCCCTTTCTCCTCGTAGATCGAATCACCGAGTTGGTGCGGCGCGAGCGTGTCGTAGGCATCAAGCAAGTCAGCATCAACGAGCCCTACTTTCAAGGCCACTTTCCCGGCGCGCCCGTCATGCCCGGCGTCCTTGTGATCGAAGCCATGGCCCAATGTGGAGCGCTACTCGTTTTGCGCGAAGTCGAAGACCGCGCCGACAAACTGGTGCTGTTCACGGGAATAAAAGAGGCGCGCTTTCGTCGACCTGTAGTTCCGGGCGATACACTGGTGCTCGAGGTTACTGCTTTGCGGACTGGCTCACGCGTCCAACGCATGCGTGGCGAGGCAAGGGTCAACGGAGAGCTGTGCGCGGATGCCGAGTTGACCAGCGTCATTGCGAATCGGCAATAAGTCCTCCACATGAGTTCTCCATCTACGCAACTGCAATCTGCTGTGATTCATCCGTTCGCTATCGTCAGTGATCGCGCGCGCCTGGGACGCGAATGTTTTGTCGGTCCATACGTGACCATCGGCGACAATGTCGAACTAGGTGATCGCGTTCGCATCGATTCGCATTGCGTCATCGACGGCCGCACAACTATTGGCGACGATACGCACATCTATCCCTTTGTCTCGATTGGTTTGCCGCCCCAGGATCTGAAATTTGCCGGAGAAGAAACTGAAACCGTGATTGGCAGTCGTAACGTGATTCGAGAATTCGTTACCGTTCATCGCGGCACCAAAGGTGGCGGCGGCATCACCCGAATCGGTGATGACTGTTTTCTGATGGCGCAGGCGCACGTGGCGCACGACTGCCTGATTGGCAATCATGTGATCATGGCAAACGCAGCCACGCTCGCCGGTCACGTTATCGTTGACGATCGCGCGAACATCGGCGCGTACTCAGGCGTCCATCAGTTCTGTCGCATCGGCCGTGAAGCCTACGTGGGCGGTTATTCCGTCGTCGTAAAAGATGCATTGCCGTTCGCGCTCACCGTCGGCAATCACGCCAAATGCTATGGCCTGAACAAAGTCGGCGCGCGGCGCCGTGGCTATTCGCAAAAAACGATCAACTCGCTGCATCACGCGTTTCATCTATTGCTGTCCGCCAAGCTGAACACGACGCAGGCGATAGAACGTATGCACGCTGAAATTGTTGGCGTACCTGAAGTTGACGAACTCGTTTCATTCATCGAATCCTCAAATCGCGGCGTCGTGAAGTAAATGCACACGTCGCGTTCGTGAGCTTTGTTGAAGCTTCGGATGACTAACCGGCTCTTTCTCTCAACGCTTTTCATTGTCGGCTTCACGCTTGTAATTATCCCTACGTTCGGCCAGGGTTGGACGAAAAAGCCGTACACCGACTGGTCGATGGCCGACGTGGAACGGATTCTGAGCAACTCACCCTGGGCTCAAACTCAAATAGAGTCACAATCTATCAATTACGATGTGCCGGCAAATTCTTACCTGGCCATCGTACGGCTGCGTTCCGCCCTGCCGATTAGGCAGGCTCTTCTTCGAGAGAAACAGATTCAGATGAACTATCAGAAGTTCAGCGCGGCGGATAAGCTGAGGTTTGACAAGGAGACCGAACAGTTCGTTCAATGCCCCGACTGTGTCGATTACTATATCGTGACAGTAGGTTCGCCAACGTTCGCCAACACGGCGGCCGGTCAGAAGCCAGGATTCGTAAGCTTTGACGTTCTAGCACCGCTCAGACACCTGACTCTAGCTGACATCGAATCAAGTGTGTTTCTTGAGAACGATAAGGGAGAGCGTCGTAGTGTTGTCCGTTTCATACCGCCGAAGGGCGAACACGAGGAAGCCATGTTTGTATTTCCGCGCAAGGATTCGCAGGGCAGAACGTTGATAACTGCGAACAACAAGGCGTTCTATTTTAAGATTGAGGAGCGACTCTTTAAGGGAACACCGATGCCGCTCAAGCCACTCAAGTTCGACATTCAAAAGCTGACTCAGAATGGCGAAATTGTTTTCTGAGCGGTTTTTATCAGATGTGAGCCCGCCATCATTCGACGCGCCGCTCTTATGAAACTCGGTTTAATCGCCGGCAACGGCCAATTTCCGTTTCTTGTTCTGGAAGGCGCGCGCAAAGCCGGCGTTCAAGTCGCGGTCGCTGCGATTCGCGAAGAGACCGATCCACAAATTGAAAAAGTCTCTGACAATGTTACCTGGGTTGGCGTCGGCCAGCTCGGCAAGATGCTTCGCTTCTTTAAGAACGAAGGCGTCGAGCAGGCGATCATGGCCGGCCAGGTCAAGCACGTGCAGATCTTCAGCAGCTCGATTCCCGACTTGCGCATGGTCAAGATGCTGTTGCGTCTGCCGCGCAAGAACACTGACGCCTTGATTGGGGCCGTCGCACACGAATTGGCCAGGGAAGGCATTGAGCTGATTGACTCCACACATTTTCTGAAGGATTATTTGCCGGCCGCAGGCACGTTGACGAAACGGACGCCTGACGAACGCGAGCGCGGGGACATCGAGTACGGACTGGAGATCGCTCATGAAATCGCCCGCCTGGATCTCGGTCAGACGATTGTCGTGCGCGAGCGAGCCTGTGTCGCGATTGAAGCGATGGAAGGAACCGACGCGGTCATTCGTCGGGCCGGCCAGTTAGCTCGCGGACGACTTACGGTCGTAAAGATCGCAAAGCCCGATCAGGACATGCGCTTCGATGTCCCGGTCGTGGGGCTCTCGACAATTCACGCCATGATCGATGCCAGAGCCGGTTGTTTGTGTCTCACCGCCGGCAAGACTTTAATGTTTGAGCGCGAAGAGATGTGCGCGCTCGCCAACAAACATAAGATCGTGATTACCGCAGTCGAGGCCCGTTAGGCCAACGGCTTGACTTGCCTTCGTTTTGGGACTAAAAAGCTCGCCAACGTTTCTCCGGCATAATCAGAGTTCACCAGTATTTGGGGTCCAAGTTTCTTTAGGGGAGGATTATCACTATGGCATTGCGTTTAGGAGATACCGCGCCGAACTTTTCGGCGCAGACCACCGACGGTCAAATCGATTTTCATGAATGGCTGGGCGACAGTTGGGGCGTGTTGTTTTCGCATCCCAAGGACTTTACGCCGGTGTGCACCACCGAACTCGGCTACATGGCCAGCATCAAGCCTGAGTTCGACAAGCGTAACGTGAAGATCATTGGACTCAGCGTCGATCCGGTTGAAAACCACTCGCGTTGGTCGACTGACATCGCCGATGCGACGGGTCACGCGCCGAATTATCCGATGATTGGCGACACCGACCTCGCCGTTGCGAAGTTGTATGACATGCTGCCGGCCGCGGCCGGCGCAACGTCGGAAGGACGAACCGCAGCCGACAATATGACGGTGCGCAACGTGTTCGTTATCGGTCCCGACAAGAAGATCAAATTGATGATCGTCTACCCAATGGCCACAGGCCGAAACTTTGACGAGATTCTACGCGTCATCGATTCGATTCAGTTGACGGCTCAATACAGCGTGGCCACGCCGGTGAATTGGAAAGACGGCGACGACGTGATCATCGTGCCGGCAGTGAACGACGAAGCTGCGAAAGAGAAATTTCCCGGCGGCTGGAAGACCATCAAGCCTTACCTGCGCGTCGTCCCGCAGCCAAACAAACAAGCGAAAGCTGCCGAAGGCTGAGTCTCTAACAAAGTCTCGCAATACGATTCAGGTTTTTTAAAGGGCAGCGCTCGTCGCTGCCCTTATGTTTATGCCCCACAATTAAAAACCAATGTCTGAGAACGAAAACTCATCAACGGCTAACGGTGGCGGCGACCGCAAAGGCTTGAGCAAGGAAGCCTGGGTCGCAATTAGCACAATTGCAGCGGCGCTGATCACCGGCATTGTTACTCTGGTCATTAATCTGTCGCCAAAGACCGCAGCTATTCCTCCGGCGACGTCTACTCCGACAGTGAGCGTCGTCAGTTCTCCGGCGCAAGCTCCGGGGGTTACGGCCGATTCGATTGCGGGCAAATGGTTTGGCACAGCGAAGGATGACAACGGCGCGGAGTTCGAAGTCCGATTGGAAGTTCGCAAAGCGTGCGGCATTAACGAGAAGTGCGGATCGATGAGCGTTTCAAACACGCCTTGTGAAGGCTATATCTCTCTCGAGCGAGCCCACGACCCGACTTTTGAATTTAATGTCGATAATTTCTATGGAGATAGCGACCGCGAAAAGTGCGCGCCGGGCGCCGGGGAAGAATTCCGATTGCGGCCGGACGGCAAGTTGGATTACCTAACTACGTACGACAATACGACCGGAATTTTGGAACGAATCAAGGACTAGAGCTTAATTGCATGCGAGCGATTGTCACTACCGCGAACGGCGATGTTCGCGTTATGAAAGTCCAGGAACTGCCGGATCCTGCCCCCGCAAAAGGCGAAGTGCTGATCCGAACGAAGGCTGCCGGTCTGAACTTCGCAGACATTCTGGCGCGCCAGGGTTTGTATCCGGACGGTCCGCCGAAGCCTTGCGTGATGGGCTATGAGGTTTCCGGTGTGATCGAGTCGGTTGGCGAAGGAGTCGATCAGAGTCTGGTTGGTGAGGCCGTAGTCGGCATGACGCGCTTCAAAGGCCAGGCGGAACTTGTCGCTGTTTCGGAAATGCAAGTGTTTGAGAAGCCGGCGAATTTGAGTTTTGAAGAAGCCGCGGCAATTCCCGTCAACTATCTCACGGCGTGGGCGTTGCTGGTGACGATGGGTGGTTTGCAAAAAGGCGAGGCGGTGCTGATTCACAACGCCGGTGGAGGCGTCGGCCTGGCGGCGCTCGACATCGCGAAACATATCGGCGCGCAGACATTTGGAACGGCCAGCCCTTCCAAACACGCGTTCCTCACACAGCGTGGATTGGATCATGCAATCGATTACCGCAATCAGGACTGGCTTCCCGCGTTGATGGATCTGACGAAAGGTCGGGGAGTTGAGCTGATCATCGATCCCCTCGGTGGCGAAAGCTGGAAGAAGAGTTACAAAGCACTGCGATCGACCGGCCGAATGGGAGTCTTTGGCATGTCGGTGGCCTCGGCATCTGGAATTCGCGGCAAACTGCGTGCGCTCAAAGCAGTGGCTCAGATGCCGCGATTCAACCCGCTGGGCTTAATGAATCGCAATAAGGGCGTGTTCGGATTGAACCTCGGTCACATGTGGGGCGAAGGCGAAAAAGTCGCCGGCTGGACACAAGAAATCATGCGCGGTGTCGCCGCAGGCTGGATTCGTCCTCATGTCGATCGTTCTTTTCCCTTCGATCAAATCGCCGATGCCCACCGCTATATGGAAGAGCGAAAGAACACCGGCAAGATCATCCTCGTACCCTGAACCAAACTCTGCTTTATATCGCAAAGTACTTGACAATGCCATGCCGCGTGCGTTAGTGTGCGCGAAATGGCCTCTCTGTCCAGACCCGTCGAGCCTGCCGCGCTGCACGATCGCGCGATCGATAACATTCGCTTTATCCGGGAAACGATGGAGCGCGCCTCAGCTTTTACGGCCGTGCCGGGCTGGGGACAGGTCGCAGTAGGAGTCACGGCGTTTGTCGCTTCTTATCTCGCAGTTCATGAAACGACGCAGCGGCGCTGGTTGTTCACCTGGCTCGCCGAAGCGATCATTGCTTTGTTGATTGCCGGTTGGACTCTGGATCGCAAAGCGCGCGCTACGGCGACACCTCTGGTTTCCGGGCCTGCTCGCAAAGTCGCCTTTAGTTTGTCGCCACCGCTGATTGTTGGCGCCCTACTGACGGCCGTGCTGTTCAAGTTGCGAGTTACCTCAGTCATCCCAGGCGTATGGCTATTGCTCTACGGCACGGGCGTCGTTACGGGTGGCATGTTCTCGGTGAGCATTGTGCCGCTGATGGGCATTTGCTTCATGGTCCTGGGCGCCGTGGCGCTGTTTGTCTCTCCGCCGTGGTCCAACTGGTTGCTGGCCGCGGGCTTTGGCGGCCTGCACATAATTTTCGGAATCATTATTGCGAGGAAATACGGTGGGTAAGAAAGCATTAAAACGGGAAACGAAGACGACCCCGGCTCAAAAGCGCAAGCTGCGGTCGGTCGTTCCGCAGGCGCCGAGCACCATGCGAGAGTTGGATCGTTTGATTCATGAACGCCTGCGTCTGGGGATTATCAGCGCATTGGCCGTTAACGATTCGCTGACATTTAATGAGTTGAAGCACATGGTCAAGACCAGCGATGGCAACCTCAGTGTGCATGCGCGCAAATTGGAAGACGCGGGCTACGTGAACTGCTCGAAGACTTTTGAAGGGCGCACGCCCAAGACTGAATATAGTCTGACGAGCGCCGGCCGCCGCGCGCTGGAGCGTTATCTCGATCACATGGAAGCAGTGATCGGGCAGATGCGAAAACAAGTGAGCTGAGGCGGGGCTAAAATTTTTTGACTCCACGCTTTGCCATGCAAAGCGCTTTGCTGGATCGGAGCAAGATGACGATGAATACAAACGTTAATCTGGAAGCGCAGCTGGGAGCCTTGGCTTTATTAGGCACGGCATTTCTCATTTTTGTAGGCGGCGTGGTGCTGATTCAGTCGCTGATTGTTCGGAAGCTGCGACGCGCAAAATTCGTCGTGCTGGCGATGGTCGCAGTCGGCGCGTTGTACGGATCGGCTGTCGTGGCTTTCTCGTTCGCGAGTCATAACAACCTGATCGCGCGCGGGCAAGAAAAACATTTCTGCGAGCTGGATTGCCACCTGGCGTATTCAATCGTGAATGTGGCGCCGGTCGCAGCCTCGCCAGACGGCCGTCAGCCCGTGACAATCACGGTCAAGACGCGCTTCGACGAAACGACAATCTCATCGGCCCGCGGCAATGCGCCTCTCTATCCGAATCCGCGCGCGCTCACTCTGTACGACGACCAGGGTAATCGCTATGCCCCGCAGTCAGAGAGCGGTACCTCTTTTACGACGCCACTTCATCCCGGCGAGTCGTATACAACTGAAGTTGTTTTCAGTCTGCCCGCGGGCGCCAAGCCGGCAAGGCTGTTAGTCAATGAGAGCGACTGGATAACGCGTGTCGTAATTGGTCACGAGAACAGCCCTTTCCATAAGAAGACAGAGTTTCAACTGTAACGGGTGCTCCGATGAACTCGCGGCCCATCAAACGCGTCAAGCTAATCCTGCCGGCTCTCACTGAAGCCACGAGTCCGTATTGGCGGCCGATCAAGTACTCGCTGTTTCCGCCGCTCGGGCTCGCGACACTGGCGGCGTATCTCGATCCGGGTTTGGAGATCTCGCTTCAGGACGAGCATGTGGAAAAGCTCAATCTCGATGACGACCCTGACCTGGTTATCATCCAGGTTTACATCACGAACGCCTATCGCGCGTATCGCATTGCGGATCACTACCGCGCGCGTGGAGCGTATGTCGCGTTGGGCGGTTTGCATGTGACCTCGTTGCCTGAGGAAGCGGCGCCCCATGCGGACTCGATATTTCTCGGACCGGGCGAAGACATTTTTCCGCAGTTCCTGCGAGACCTGAAAGCCGGCAGACCAGGAAAGCGTTACCAATCTTCGGTGCGGACGCTGCAAGGCATTCCGCCGATTCGCCGCGATCTGATTCAGCGGCATCGCTACCTTGTTCCCAACTCGATCGTGGTTTCGCGGGGCTGTCCGCACCACTGCACGTTCTGTTACAAGGACGCGTTCTTCGAAGGTGGCCGCGGCTTCTACACGCAGGCGGTCGACGACGCTTTGGCTGAGATTGCGCGACTGCCGGGACGACATCTCTACTTTCTCGATGATCATATGTTCGGCAAGCCGCGGTTCGCCCGCGAATTGTTCCGCGGCATGCGCGGGATGAACCGAGTCTTTCAGGGCGCTGCGACTGTTGATTCCATTTTGCGGGATGACGTGATTGAAGAGGCTGCCGCGGCCGGATTGCGCAGCCTGTTCGTCGGCTTTGAGACGTTATCCAACGATGGACTCGCGGGTGCAGGCAAGCGACAGAATTTGGGCCGCGATTACAAAGAAGTTGTGCGCCGGCTCGATACCCTGGGCATCATGATTAATGGCAGTTTTGTCTTTGGTCTTGATGGCGATGACGGCGACGTATTTCGCCGCACCGTCGATTGGGCTATCGAATCAGGAATTACCACGGCGACATTTCACATCCTCACTCCATACCCGAGCACCGCGCTTTATTCTGAGATGGTGAAGCAGCGCCGGATGACGTCGAACAATTGGGATTTGTTCGACACGCGTCACGTTGTTTATCAACCGCGCGGTCTGACGCCGGAAGAACTAAAGCGCGGCTACGATTGGTCGTACGAAGCGTTCTATGAATGGAATTCAATTTTCAAAGGAGCAGCCGCCCATTCTACTCTCAAGCACTCGCTGAAACATTTCTTCTACAGCGCGGGTTGGAAAAAGTTTGAGCGTGCCTGGGACTTCGTAATTCGCGTCAAGCAGTTATCGCAAATGCGTCCGATGCTCGAAGCCGTACTTTCTCCGGTCGGTGCGGGTAATTCGAATTCAACCGCCAACAAAGACCGTCCACAGCACAGTAAGAAGCTGTGGGAATCCTCATGGCCTCCGATCAAAATCAATTCGACAATATCTTCAACCTAATCATGTTCAATCCAATTAATTACTATCCGGGCGAGAAACCGCCCGCAACACAGGAACCGACCAGGAGTATTTCCATCGTTGGAAGGAAAAAATTGCGCCGCAGACGCCGCCTGAAACATTGCCGCCACCTGCTTCGGTGGCCCTGACGTAGGACGAGAGTCTATGCATATCTTTCCAGAACTCACTAAGGCGGCGGCCGTGAAGGAGCCTATGCGGCAATCGTCTTGGAAAAGACAGTTTGCCACCCGAACGACGGCTCAAATAATCGCTCAAGTCTCGTTATCGGGAGATTACCGGCGAAGACATTGAGCTGCGCGCTCAAACCCTTCGAGACTGAAGGCCGCGTTAACGGCGGCCGACAATATCGAATTCAAAGGTGACTTTGTCCGCTACTCGAACCATGCCGTGAAAAGCTGAGGTCGCCTTTACCTTGAAGTCGTCGCGACTGATCGAGAACTCGCCTTGCGCGCGCATCTGATTCCCGCTGACAGTCACTCTAGTTGGAATTGTGACCGGCCGTGTCACGCCGAGCAGCGTCAGGTTACCGGTGATCTTCAGATCGTATTGGCCTGGCGCGGTTGATGAGCCGGTTACTTGAGTACTTCGGAACGTTATCTCCGGATACTGATCGGGAAGCAGCACGATATCACGCAGTTCCTTGTTGATGATCTGTTTTTGCGCGGCGGTAAAAACGTCACTGGTCTCTTCCATGGATGCCGACTTTGCGACAATCGTCAGCGATGAGTTCACCAGCGACTCCGGATCTAACGCTGCTTCGCCGGAGAAGTCTCGGACCGCAATGTGATGACCGTGGCCCTTGAACCAAAGCAAGCCACTGCGACTGGCATGCGCCATGAACTTGCTGGCGGTCGCGTCGAGATGGTATCGCGAAACCGCGTTGGTTTCAGCGGCCGCGCTCGGGGTGGTGGTCTCGGGAAATAGGAAAGCGTCGAATTCCGCCGCGGGCAAATTGCGAATAAGCGGCAGTGAGTACGCCGAAACAAAAACCAGCAAGCTTGCAGCGAAAATCGCCATCAATAACTTGCTGGTTCCCATCAGTTCTTTCTAACTTGAATCAGGCGGGCGTTAGCGCGTAGCCCGCGTCACATGATCGTTCGTCAGCGAATTCGGGGCATTGAGATGTGCGCCGTCGTCGACGCCGACACTCAAGCGATCGACCAATTCGCCGCCCAGCCAACCGGTCACAGCCGATAAGCCGAAGCCGGCAAACGAGAGTATCATCGCCGTTGTCGTCGGCATGTGCGGTTCGAAATATGGGGTTGTGTAGCGTAGATACCAACTGCCGACGAACAATAACAACATGATCACATTGCCGATGCCGTGCAGCGCCCCGACTGTTTTGGCGCGTGTGTTTGACGGAATCGCAAGCCAATCAATCAAACCAAACGGCGCCGCGGTCAGTGCGCCAACAATGCCTGCGGCAATCATCCAGTAAGAAACGGTAACCATCGTCGGGTTGTGCCAAATCAGATAGATGATGTCGAAGATTACCGCCGTTCCCAGCAGTCCTAACGGAAACGGAATCAGCATCTGATGAATCGGGTGGCCCATGGCTTTCGCTCTGCTTTCCATAACATCCCTCCGCAGAAAAGTTTCGAATTTACGACTAATTATTACAACAAGGCCTATGCCACCCGTATCTCACAAACAAGGCGTTCCTGCGTCGCGTTTTCCGGATTGCCGCCGCAGGTGCTGTATGAATGCGGCTGACGCAGCCGTGTTTTGTTGTGATTTCAGACAGTTTCAACTGGCGGCCAAATGAATGGAATCAGTGCGAGCTGAATGTAAAAAATCTATTGAGCGACCGCGCGCACATGCGGTATAAGAATTTTGTTCGTTAGCTCTCGCTAAGTCGCCTATGCGTACCCTCATCCCTGGAGAATGGTACATTCTGTTCACGTGTTCTGATTGCAAGACGCGCCAGATTCTGTTTCCTGATCTCTCAGAAGGACGCGCCACCTTGCGCGCTACTTACAAAGTCGAATGCGCCAAATGCCGGTTCATCGGCAAATACGAGAGCGAAAGTCTTGAACGTTATCAGCATCCTCCCGCGACCGATCCCAAACCGATTTACGGCCTCGCGTTTTTTGCGCTGCTTACGCTTTTGCGCAAAGGCGGATTGCTGCGACTGAATCGAATTCAGAGAAACTCGCCCGCCAGAAATTCCTAATGGAAGACATTCACAATCTCAGCAGGATTAGTTATCCGACTGAGCGCGTTGACAGAGCTGGAGCTCTGCCATAGAGTCTCTGCCACTTCTAACGAAACGTCGGCCGATTTCTACGGCCGCTTCACCGCGGGATCGACAAATCAAGGAGGTCTGCATGAAAAAGAAGTTAATGATGACGATAGCAGTTGCTGTCGTGGCCACGGTTGCGCTGTTACCCGCAACTGGAATCAGGCAGAGCCAGGCAGTATCGGCAGTGCTGCCGGCAAACGCACGCGATCGATGTGCAACCCGACAAATCGATGAAACAACGGCCACGCAATATCAGAGCGCGCTGAGTGCGTTCAACTCGAAACGCGCGCCCGGCCAAATCCGCAAGTCCGGTTCGGTCACTGTCCAGGTTTACTTTCATGTGGTGAACAAAGGACCCGGCGTCGAAAACGGTGACGTGCCGACCAAGTGGTTGCGTAATCAGATCGACGTGCTGAATGCCGCTTACGCCGGCGCCGATCCGACGGCGACCTCAACCTCGGCGAACACGCCGTTTCGTTTTGCGTTGGCCGGCGTCGATCGTGTCACGAACGAGGCGTGGTTCAACTCGGCTATCGATTCAGAAGAAGAACGCGAGATGAAGACGGCGCTGCACGTTGGCGGCGCTGATGCGTTGAACTTCTACGTGAACAACGCGGGCGGAGTTTATCTTGGCTGGGCTACGTTTCCGTTCTGGTATGCGGGCGATCCGACGCAGGATGGCGTAGTCGTGTTGTACTCGAGCTTGCCTGGTGGTGATTGCTGCGCGCCACGCGTCTACAATCAGGGCGATACAGGCACGCACGAAATTGGTCACTGGCTGGGACTGTTCCATACATTTCAGGGCGGCTGTGCGGCGAACTACAACGACTTCGTAGAGGACACACCTTCAGAACGCTCTCCCGCGTTCGGTTGTCCTTTCGGTCGCGACACATGTCCGAAGCCGGGACTCGATCCGATCGAAAACTTCATGGACTACTCGGAAGACTCCTGCATGTATCAGTTCACGGCGGGCCAGTCCGCGCGCATGGAAGGTCTATCGTTGTTGTATCGCGGACTGTGAGTGCTCCGCTAGGAGCCGAATATTTTATAGTCTGCGCGGACTCCTCGATGTAGCGCGAGAAAACATGCACGGACCATGTTTTCTCGCGCGACTCTTTTTGGACTTCGATTTCCATAAATATCGCGCTTCTTCGAAGCGCGCCGACTGTCCGCTGTGATGAAATCGTTGTTGCAATTCGAGACATAATACCTAACAAGAAACCGCCAAAACGCCACACTTCCGGTTGGCATGTTCCTCGCTCTTGTTTTAGGTCATGACAACTCTTCTCGAAAATGCGACGGAGCCAACTTCAGGCGCCACCACCTCGGTATGGATGGCCACCGCAAGCACGCCGCCTGAAAAACCGCTCAACAAGGATACGAGCACAAATGTCGTCGTCATCGGCGCCGGGATTGCCGGATTGACGACTGCATATCTGCTGACGCAGGAGGGTAAAAGTGTCGTGGTGCTCGACGACGGACCAATCGGCGGGGGCATGACGGCGCGCACTACGGCGCATCTGACGAACGCCCTCGATGATCGATTCTATGAATTAGAGCGTTTGTTCGGCGAAGAAGGATCGCGCCTGGCGGCGCAGAGTCACACTGCCGCAATTGATCGCGTCGAACGAATAATCGAGAAAGAGCGGATCGATTGTGAATGGCAACGCGTCGATGGTTATCTGTTTCTGCCAACAAATGGAAAGTTGGAAGTCCTCGAAGACGAGTTGCCTGCGGCGCAACGCGCAGGGCTGGGCGTGCAATGGGTTGATCGCGCGCCCCTCGAATTCTGGGACACAGGACCGTGTTTGCATTTTTCGGAGCAGGGACAATTTCATGCTTTGAAGTACTTGACGGGTCTGGCGCGCGCAATTGAGCGCGATGGCGGCGAGATCTATACGGGCACTCACGCGGATGAAATTGAGGGCGGCGACGAAGCTCGAGTGACAACGACGAGCGGTTACACGATTACCTGCGATGCTATCGTGGTTGCAACGAACGCACCGGTCAACGATCGCATGGTGATTCATACCAAGCAGGCTCCGTACACCACGTACGTCATCGGTGTGCGGGTTCCGAAAGGATCAGTTCCAAACATACTCATGTGGGATGCGCCCGAGGACCCATACGCGGCGTATCACTACATCCGCGTCGCACACGATGATGATTATGATGTGCTGGTCGTCGGTGGTGAAGATCACAAGACTGGTCAGCAGCACGATGGCGCGCAACGATGGGGCAAGCTCGAGCAATGGACGCGCAACCGTTTTCCCATGACGCAGGCAGTTGAGTTTCGCTGGTCGGGCCAGGTAATGGAACCCGTGGACTCGCTCGCTTTCATCGGTCGAAATCCTGCCGACGCAGACAACGTCTTTATCGCCACTGGAGATTCAGGCATGGGCATGACGCACGGCACGATCGCCGGCATGCTGCTCACCGATTTGATCATGGAACGCGAAAATCCCTGGGCCGAGCTTTACGATCCTTCCCGTAAGACATTGAAAGCGGCAAAAGATTTCGCGGCAGAGAACGCGAATGTGATGGCGCAGTTCACCGACCTCGTCACGCCGGGTGACATTGATTCCGAAGACGAGATCGCCAACGGAGACGGCGCCGTGTTGCGCGAGGGCTTGACCAAGGTCGCGGTCTATCGCGACGACGACGGCGCCTGCCATCGCATGTCAGCGATCTGTGTGCACTTGGGATGTGTGGTTACCTGGAATGGAAGCGAGAAGACCTGGGACTGTCCCTGTCACGGCTCGCGGTACGATCGATTCGGCGCGGTAATAAATGGACCGGCGAACAAAGACTTGCCTCCAAAGCCCGAAGACTAATCGCCAATCAAAACGCAGCAATCAAACTCAGTTTGACTGAGCGCGGTGCGCCCGGTGAAATGTTGTTGTTCCCGTCAGCATTCAAGTAATACTTTGCGTTCAGCAAATTATCGAAGTGCGCCTGAACCCTCCATTTCTCGGCCAAACGAAAGTATGCGGCTGCATCGACTTTCGTGTAGCCGCCCAGTGTTACTTTGTTGTCAATCGCGGCAAAAACATCCGAGCGATGAGCGACACCGGCACCCAGTCCTACACGAGAATTGAGCTGATACTTGTTCCAAAGCGTGAACGTGTGACGTGGCACGAGCGGAACGACCGCGCCCGCCGGCGCCGCTGTCGTCGCGCTGGTTATTCGCGCATCCTGATAAGCATAGCCGCCAGCGAGTGTCCAAGCGCGAATGAGCGTCCCTGAAATTTCCGCTTCCAAACCGTTAGTGCGCTGCCTGCCGGTTTGCAAGATTCTAGTTGGATCGTTTGGGTCTGTAGCCCGGCTGTTGGTGCGATCTTGCCGGTACAGAGCAGTGGTTAATGACAGGTTTCGCCGGGCATCCCACTTAATGCCGACTTCATAATTCCTGAATTCTTCGGGTTTGACTTGCTGCGTTACGACAGTCAGAGAAGAGAACTGATCGCCGGAACTGGGCAGATATGAAATGCTGTGAGTGACGTAAACAGAAACGGCAGTTGCAGGTTTGTAAACCACGCCGAGTCTCGGCGATATCAGGCGATCCAGGCGTCGCAAATCGTCGCCATTGCGATTGTTGTGAAAGTTCAGATCGAAATAATCGAAGCGCAGGCCCGCAACGACTTGAAGTTGACTTGAAATCTCAACTTGATCCTGAACATAGCCGGCAGCGAGATTTGTCTTGAGATGATTGTTCGCGTCAGTCGCACTCTGACGAAAAGTAACAGGCGTGCTAATAACCGGATCAACCAGGGCCACTTGGATGACAGTCATGGTGTTGTTGAAAAATCCAGTGTTTCGAAAATTATCCGTCAGCTGACGGCCGACCTCTGTTCCCGCCAGGACCACGTGCTTTAGGCGACCAGTTGAACCATAGAACGTCAGGTCGCTTTGATTGAAAAGATTCCACCGTCTCGTTGAGTTGTTGTAAGCGGTAAGAGCAACCAGCGTCTTCGTTGTGTTCACAGCTCCCGCCACATAGTTCTGATACGCTCGATCGTAATCACCGAGCATCGTGCGATTTCGAATATTGAAACGGCCGAGCTGGTGCTCAACCGTGCCCGTCAGAAGATTCACGCGCGCCCGGGCATATGAATTGTTCGGATCGCCGAAGTAAGTCTCAATTGGTGCATCGGCCGGCCGCCCCAGGAACGATGGAATGCCGCGATCAGCGGTCCGACTGTCATAGAAGTGTTCGTAGCCGACGTTGATATGTGTGTTTGACGTTGGCGATATCGCGATTGATGGATTGACGCCGTACCTTCGACGATTGACGAACTGCCGAAAACTCTCCGCGCCTTCGTACAATCCGTTGATGCGCAGCGCCATCTTTTGGCCAAAGGGTTGGTTAATGTCGCCAGAGAAGCGGCGATCGCTGAATGAGCTGCCCTGAATTGTGAATTCGCGGAGTGGCGCTGATTGCGGCTCTTTGGAAACTCGATTAATCACGCCGCCACCACCGCCGCGACCGAAGATCATTGCATTGGGTCCCTTCAGAATTTCTACGCGCTGCACGTTGTAGAGGTCGCGATAGTACTGAACGTCATCGCGCAGGCCATTCAGAAAGAAATCCGCGCTGCTGCTAACGCCGCGAATTACCACCTGGTCGCGATTGTTTTCGCCCCGATGCGATGTCACACCCGGGATGTAATTAAGGACGTCCGAAATGCTCGTCATCGATTGATCTCGCAGACGCTCAGCCGGAAGCACCGTGATCGATTGCGGCGTGTCGCGCAAAGCCGTCAACGTCTTTGTTGCTGAAGCGATCGTCTCAGCCCGATATCCGACATCGTCTGTGGCCACAATCGTAACCATCTCTTTCGAGCCGGCTACCGGCAAGGTTAGGGCGATTGATTCGGGCGAATCTTTGCCGACGCGCACGCGTTGCGTGACTGCTTCAAATCCAGTCGCTCTCGCGCTGAGGACATATTCACCGTCGGGAAGGGAAACCGCGAACGAGCCATTCTCATCAGTTCGTATAGTTCTCGAGAAACCAGTCGAAGTCACTAAGACTTCGGCGCCGTACACCGGCGCTTGATTCGGATCGCAAACCGTTCCTGTTAGGTAATTAGCCGGGCGGCCGGTCCGGCCGGCAGTAACTAACGCGCTGAGAAAGAGAAAACCGATGAGCGTGACTGTGCGTTTCATGAAATCGGAGCCCGTCAGTTACTGATTATGAAAACCGTTTTCATTTTCTGAGACCGGCACTCAGAATGTCAAGGCGGAAATCGAAAATCCGGTGAATTGTGGCGTCCAGCGTGATCCACGTCACATGATGCTAAGATTTCGATATGCCGCGAAAGACTGCGCCCGTGAAAAAGATGGCCCGGGTGAAGCTGACTCGTCAGAAGGAGGGACCATCAATCTCGATCGAAGAGTTTCTGGCGCTGAAGAAACCGAAAGGCGATTTGCTGCTGGACGTAACTGGCGAGCGTGTATCGGTCACGAGTCTCGATCGCGTCTACTGGCCCGATGAAAAACTTACGAAGTTTGATCTGCTTTGCTACTACGTTCGAATTGGCGACCGCATCTTGCCGTTTCTTAAAGACCGGCCCGCGATCCTGCAACGCTACCCGCGTGGTATTAAGGCGCCGATGTTTTTCCAGCAGGACCTGGAAAGCGCGCCCGCGTTCATCAAGACAGTTCACCTGACAAATCAGGAAGGTCGCGAGTTGGACTACGCGGTTTTCACCACACTTGGTTCGGTGCTGCACTTCGCGAACCAGGGAAATATCGAGCAACACCCGTGGCATTCAAGTGTGAAACATCTGGATAAGCCCGATTACTTAATGCTGGATCTCGATCCAAAGCAGGCGCCGTGGGAAAACGTGCTTCAGGTGGCGCTTGTCTGCAAAGCAGTTCTTGATGAGTTGGGATTGCCGGCGTTTCCCAAGACTTCAGGTTCCTCCGGCATTCATATTTATCTGCCGCTCAAACCTAAGCTGAGCTTTGGAAAAGTCGCGAGTGTCGCAGAAGCACTTGCCGCCGAAGTCGCTCGGCGTGTGCCGAAGATCGCAACGGTGCAACGCTCGCTTGCCAAGCGACAGAAGCAGCAGGTATATGTCGATGCCATGCAGAATGCGCGCGGCAAGACGATCGCTGCCGTGTTCAGTGCGCGCGCGAAAGTTGGCGCCACGGTCTCGATGCCTTTGACGTGGAAACAGATCGAGAAGGGCGTAAAAATCTCTGACTTCACCATTCAGAATGTCCCGCAGCTGCCTGCCAAGCTCCTCGACTCGTGGCAGGACTTTTTCTCGGAAGCTCATCAGTTAAAGCTGTAGCGCAAGTACACTTAAGCACAAGCAAACACTCCGAATTAGCCAATGATTTACAAAACTTCGGATGATCTCGTCTAACCTCGTCCCGTTGATTTCGTAAAACCGAGCCAAAGAAGCATTAAAGACGTTCTGGTACTGTCATTGCCTCAATCAAAGTTTCCGCACAGGAGCCCACTCACGGCTATGAGGTTAGCCGGACAAGTTAATAAAAGTCCGGCTTAGGTTTGCCCCTTCCTCCACGCGAAAGGAGTCCGAGATGAAATTCGTTAAGTTAGCTCCGATGGTCTTCGGAGTAGTCCTTCTTTTAGCGCTCACCTGTTTTGGTCAATCAACGGCAAGTTTGCAAGGCAGTGTCACTGATCCGAAAGGAGCAGTTGTTCCGAACGCAACCGTCACTGTCCGGAACGAGGCGACTTCGGTCGAACGTACGACGCAGACGGATGCCGACGGCAACTACTCTGTTGCTTCGTTGCCCGTGGGGACGTATTCGATCCAGGTTGAAGCTCAGGGATTCAAGCGGACACTCGTACCGCACTTTGCGGTCGAAGTTGGTCGCACGATCGAGCGAAACTTCGAGCTTGAAGTGGGTTCGGTTGCCGAAAATATTACGGTGACCGCTGATGCGCCCGTAATCGAAAGCGCGACCACCTCAGTCGGCACGGTCATCAATCAACGAACAGTTCAGGAAATTCCGCTGAACGGTCGTCACTTTGTCGATTTAGGCCTGCTGATTCCAGGTTCAGTGACACCGCCACAGAATGGATTTCTGACAGCGCCATTACGCGGGCAAGGATCGTTTGGACTGAATACGGCAGGCGGTCGTGAAGACACCGTGAACTTCATGATCAATGGCGTCAACCTCAATGACATGGTGCAGAACCAGATCACGTTCCAACCATCGATCAATACGGTGCAGGAATTTAAAGCGGACAACTCGACCTTCAGCGCCGAGTATGGTCGTAATTCAGGCGCGATCGTAAACATCGCAACTCGTTCGGGCACAAACGATTTTCACGGAGAGTTTTTTGAATTTCTGCGAAACGACGCACTCGATGCGCGCAACTTCTTTAACTTCTGTCCAGCCGGCCAGTCAGTATGCAGCCACCAGGGAAAACCGCCGTTCAAACGGAATCAGTTTGGTTTCAATATCGGCGGCCCGATTTATATTCCGCGATTTGGCGAGGGCGGATCTCCCATTGCGTACAACGGTCAGAACCGAACGTTCTTTTTCTTTTCGTACGAAGGACTGCGGCAGCGCCAAGGTCTGACGTTGCCGACAACGCAGGTGCCGACCGATGCGCAGCGCGCGGCGGTAACTGATCCCGCAATCCAAAAATTGCTCACGTTAATCCCGCGATCTTCGACCGGCTTTACCAGCGGTTCGGCGACCGCACCAGTGAATATCGACCAATGGACGCTCGACGTCAGTCATCAATTCAGCTCGAATGATCGGCTGCACGGTTATTACGCGTTCCAACGCGATCTACGTGGCGAGCCCAGCTTACAAGGTAATAACATTCCGGGCTTTGGCGATACGCGCCAATCGCATCGTCAGATTTTTACCCTGAATGAGACACACACGTTTGGGTCGAATGTCGTGAACGAGACTCGGTTCGGATTCAACCGCATCCACATTCTGTTCAGTCCGAACGCCAAGCTGAATCCGCTGGACTTCGGAATTAACGATGGTGTCACTGAAGCGATTGGTTTGCCGCAGATTTCCGTTGGCAACGTGCAGGCCGGCGGACTCAATTTCGGCGGGCCGCAGGGTTTTCCGCAAGGCCGATCCGACACTACGTATGTTCTGTCCGACACCTTGAGTTACCTGCGCGGAAAACATTCGTTCAAGTTTGGCGTTGAGGCGCGCAAATTCTTCAACAACAATACCAACAAGGACACTGGCGCGTTCACGTTTGCGAATATGAACGCCTTCCTGGGCGTTGGCACGCCCTTCGGGCTGGCACAAGCAAACGGATTCACGGTAACGCTGGCAGGTAGCCCGGGAAATTTTGCTAACGATGTTTCCACTGCGATTGCGCAGGGCGCCTTGGGGTTGTTTGTGCAGGACAACTACAAAGTTCGCAGTAACCTGACCCTGGAGCTCGGTCTTCGTTGGGACTATTTGATGTCGCCGACCGAACGATACGATCGCTTCGTTGACTATGTGCCGGAAATTAATTCTCTGGTTCAGGTGAATCACGGGATTGCGCCCGTCTATCACACGAATTGGAGAAACTTCCATCCGCGTGTCGGATTTTCCTGGGATCCGTTTAAGGACGGCAAGACATCGGTTCGCGCAGCCTATGGGATTCTTGCTGACCAGCCAGTGACAAACCTGGTTACGGGTAACGGAAGCAATCCGCCGTTTGCCACCATCGTGGCGCTGCCCGGCGGCAGCACAACCACGTTGGCAAATGCCATTAACGCAGCCCCACCGGGATCTACGGTATCGCCAAGTTCGTCCGATCCATTCTTCGATAACGCTTACGTTCAATCTTACAATTTCAACGTTCAGCGTGAAGTTAAATCTGGGTTCGCCGTCACCGTCGGATACTTCGGATCAAAAGGCACGCACTTGCGGCTGACGCGGAACCTCAATCAGACTTTTCTGAACTCCGCTTTCAATGCCGTGCGACCGTTTCCGACGCTCTCGACGAGCAGTCCCATTCGGCCGGGCGCGACATTGCTCAACATAACTTTCCGCGAAGCCACCGGTAACTCAAATTACAATGCGTTGTGGCTCACCGCGGACAAGCGAATGAGTCACGGTCTGCAATTCAATGCTTCGTACACATTTTCGAAGTCGATTGACTACAACTCGCAGAGTTCGCAGGGCGTGACGGTGCAGGACAGTTACAACCTGCGCGGCGATCGCGGATTGTCGGACTTTGACGCGCGCCATCGCTTCGTAGTCAGCGGCTTGTACGAAATTCCGTGGAAAAAGAACAGCGCCGTGGGCGGTTGGCAGATGGGGCTTATTGTTCAATCGCAGAGTGGCAATCCGGTCACCTTGCTGGCCGGCAACGTTACTGCAATTACGAACGGCGGTGCAGCGGCAAGCGCAAATTCGTTGACTGGATTGGCGACGTTACGGCCTGATGTCGGTGCGCCGATTACGATCTCTCCCACGCCCGTAGTGGGGAGTAACGGAGTGCAATGGTTCCCGAACCTCGTGTGCGATCCGCGTCCGGGTGTTCCGGCCACTAGCTGTCCGTCAGGGTCGGTCGCGATCCTGCCGGTAAACGTGGTGACGGGGAACAAGACGATCTACCACTTCGGCAACATGGGTCGCAATACCGTCACGGGTCCAGGCTTCAACAACGTCGACTTTTCGTTGGTCAAACGGACGAAAATCGGTGAGAACAAGCTGCTCGAATTCCGCTGGGAGGTTTTCGATCTATTCAATCACGCGAACTTCGGACAGCCGGGTCGCGTGGCGCAAGTCGGCAGCACGACGTTTGGCGTTATCAGCAACACGCGCTTTCCGACGGGCGATTCCGGTTCTTCAAGACAGATGCAGTTTGCTCTGAAATTCAAGTACTAACCGCCTCACAAAAACTAAAAGCGCATCCACGATAAAACGTGGGTGCGCTTTTCTTTTTTCAATGATGACGTGTCTTAGGGCTGCGCGAGTTTTCGCTTCCCCTCAAGCGCGTCCTTATAAGCTCCGCCGTCGACAGGGCCGATAGCGATGGCGGCGTCGAATTCTTTCAACGCCTCAGCTTTTCGATCGAGGAACGCGAGGATGCGGCCCATCGCTTCATGAGCGCGTGACAAAAGAACTTTCTCAGAGTCCGGCGCAGCAGCCTGGACCGCGAACCCATAATTCGCGAGCGCCTGATTTAACCGCTGCTCCTGCACGTCATCGTCGGTCGTGTCGCGGGCCCAGAGACTCGCAGTCTGGCCCAGCGCAAAGAAGAGTCGCGCGTCTCCCGGATGCTCCTGCAACAGCGCCTTGAGTTTGCTCTCGGCTGCAGCGTAGTTCTTTGTCTGCAGCAGTGTCTCGACTTCCTTCAGTGATTTGGTTAACGCGACGTTGGCCGGCGGGTCGCCACTCTCGCGCGACTCATTCGCGGGATCTACCAGCCAGGAAGAATATCGTGGATGAGCTTTGCGCGCGGCCAGTGCCCGATCATGCGCCTCCTTCACTTCGCTGCGCTTCTTAAGTACGAGCGCGGGATCGAAGCCATTGATCATGTCAGCCATAAAGTTCGCGAGATCAAAACCTGATGTAAAAACATCCTTGAGCTGATCGGCAAAGTAGAAATCCAGCACGCCGCCGTTGTTGTAATCATCAACCAGTTGCGCAATCGCTTCGTCGGCAATCGCCGCGCGGGCGGCTTGAGCCTGACGTACTATCGCCGCGCGGGCGGCATCATCCTTGGTCTGCGCAACCCGCGTTCGCTGCAGATCATCCACCTGGCGTAAGCGCTCCGCTTCTTCGATTCGCGCATCGGCGGCGGCGACCAGCGATTTCGTTACCACGACAAAAACGTCAGGTGAGATTGTGCCGCCTTCCTTCGTGCGCGTGTCGATGAGCTGCTTGATTTGTTCGCGACGCGCCGCGATTACCTTGCTGTTGTGAGCCACGAGCGCGTCCACAACGAATTGAATGAACGCACGACGGAGTTCCGAAGATGCCGGGTCGGTGCCCTCGGGCACGATCGCGTAGTAATCGTCACTGATGACTCTAAAGTTGATTGCGCCTGGCACCGCCAGCAAATCGGGGACGATGAAGAACCTGCGATCGTGCTCGACCGTCGTAACGCCTTCTTTCGTCTTTCCCTTTTTGTCGGGAGTCTGCACGCGCACGCGCTCTTGCGCTACCGTCATTGGCCTGGTGTGCAGATAAGACAAAACCGAACGCACCATCTCTCCCGCGGGCTTTCGCAGGCGATCGCCCTCGGCTTGGTATGCGCGGACGTAAGCCAGCATGCGCTCATCAATGCCGGATTTCTTGTAGTAGTCGCGCAGCAGCGGCGCGAAATCCAGCACATCAAGAAGGCCCGCGGGCAAATCGTCCGATCTTTCTGGCTGGTCCAGATTGGGAACAGGTCCGAGCGCGTAAGCGAGCGAGACATAACGCGATGCCTGATCTGCAGCAGTCGCGGGCGCCGGCAGTTTGTTTCGCTCGAAAAAATTCTTCAGTCGCTCGCGTAGATTTGGATCGAGGGACGCGTTGTCTTTATGAACCAGCACACGAAACGCGGAAGGCTGCCTGCCCGTGGGCGTTGCCTCGAATCCAGCAGCGTCCAGCGCGGCCATCATGACGATCAGACGCGAATCGGGTTCAATGCGCACCCCGAATTCAGTCAGGTCAAGGGACTGCGTTTGTCCCGCGTCGTTCCGCTGCTGGGCGAAAACCAGACCTGCCGAACAAGCTACGAGAGCGAAGATGACGAACAATCGAATGAGCATTATTTTGAAAGTTGATCTTAGCGGACGCCGTTGGCGGTTTCCAAATCGGCAGACAGTGGTCAGATGTCGATTGAACTCAGGCGGATGCCATAGCTAGTCGACATCGGGAATCCAAAACTGCTGGCCCGCGACGTCGACGCGCTTCAGCCCCCGCGATGTCAGCTCATCTTCGGCCAACCCCAGATAAGTAAAGTGCGGCAAATCGCTCAAAACCGTCTGAAACCAACCATGTTCTGCGAGTATCTCGCGGACACGGGCGACGCAAAATTCATTGATATCAAAAGCCAACATCGCGATATGCTGAGACGCCCCAGGCGCCGCGATCGAATACAAAATAGATTTCGAGAGGTCCTTGCTGAACCAGATTCCGTCTTTTTCCAACTCGAGAACCGCCGCGACTTGTTGCCAAACAGAAAGTGAGCGTAATCGATTCGTATCGTCCTTGCTGAGTTTACCGAGTGTCTGCCAATGATCGAGCGCCGGCAGAAAGCGAGAATTCCACAGTCGTACAGTATCGGCGTAACTGCGGCGCGCTCCCTCTGCGCCGTCCCGAGGCGAAATATCCAAGCCCTCTGCACGTGCTGTTTTGCGCGCCTTGAGCAAGCCAGTCATCGCCGCAGGCTGTAACTCGATAACTTCGTCACCGATCTTTGCTCCTGCCCAGCCCGCCTCCGTTTGAAATTTTGTTACTTCGTCTTCGGACGTAAACACACAGGCGGGTGGCGGCAGAATCTCTTTGCTGCCGACGAACATTGCGCCGTAATCGTGGAGTACGCGGAGTGCAGCCGCATCGTCGGGCGGACAAATCGCGCTGATGGTTTGGCCGCGTTCGGCAAGCGCTTCTTTGAGAGCGCCATAGAATGGGGAATTCGGGTTCGGCACAGGGGTCGGGAAGCAATGATAAACGCCCCGCGCGTATCCGCCAACCTGCGGGTATACTCGTTCGGTGGACGTCGGAGACCTGACTAACGAGATCGTTACGAACTACCAGCGGCACGGCTGGACGCTCAGGCAAGCATTGCTGCGTCCTGAAACAAAGATGGCGGTTGGATCGATGGATGAACTCGCAAGGGCTGAGGTTCGCGATTCAGATTTCGATGCGCTCTGGTTCTCGCGTCCGTCACATGCAGAGCGCGAGGCTTGGGAGCTGCGGTTGATATCTGAACAAGCCTACGCACTCTTCGAAGCTTTTGAAGCTGACGAAACGGAAGAAGATCGGCGAGAAGCTCGGTTGGAGATGGAGAATCGAATGCGAAGTCACGTGACGTGACGCGTTACCCGCGACCGATGGTGACCGGTATTTTCATTTGTTGGCCGTCACGAATAAGCGTGATTATTACTGAGCTTTTTGGAACTGCGCGGTAAACCCGCGACGCCAATTCATCGCCGGTGCGGATTGGTATGTCATCCCAGGCGGTAACAATATCCCCCTCTTTGAGACCAAATAAGTCCGCGGGCCGATTAGGTTGCACCCAATCTAATCGCACGCCATAGGTTTTGCTTTGGGGATCGGCGATCTTAGTCGTTCTGCGCGATTCAAAACCAAAGTAGCCGTTTCCTTCCGGCCGGTCGCGGGCGGCGCGCTGGAGATCGTTGAACTCAGCTTCTGGAATTGTAGTGAGTTGCGTCTTCTTTAGTTCGCCGTCGCGCAGGTAAGTGATTTCGACCGTCTTGCCGATCGGCGTCTGGCGTAGCGCATCGGACATTTCACCCTCATCCGTTACTCGCTTGCCGTCGAAAGTTTGGATGATGTCGCCGCCGACAAGACCGGCCTTGTCCGC
>JADMIO010803665.1_pt1 | contig 36507 bp, 33 predicted proteins | sample 8958161 | NCBI WGS metagenome assembly JADMIO01 (sample SAMN16585339, study PRJNA669376) | soil metagenome | isolation source: Crop rotation soil | place: USA: Cullars Rotation, Alabama | collected 2011
GCCGCGACTTCAAGTCACGTGAATTCCAAGCTTCGGATCCCACTGTGCTGGAAAGCGGCCTCCTTCGCCTCCGCGGCAAAGAAGCACTCATCGAACGTCCTCACCGGCATCCCGCGCTCCTCGCAGCGTTCGGCGAGCATCGACATCAGCACCGGGTGCCGGGTTCCGCCGCCGGCCACCACGAGGTCGGCCGCTTCCGGAAAGTGGGCCTCGCAGCAGCGCACGACACTCTCCACCGTCAGCGCCACGGCGGTCCGCACGCCATCCGGCCCGGGAAGACGGCGGGACAAGGCTCTCGCGTATTCCTGCCCGAAATGCTCGCGGCCGGTGCTCCGAGGCGGAGCGAGCCGGAAGAAGGGGTCATCGAGCAGCTCGGCGAGGACACCTTCATCGACCAGGCCATTCGCGGCGAGCCGCCCATCGACATCATAGGGAAGCGATGCGTCGACGAGTCGCGCCATCTCGTCGATGATGGCCATCCCGGGGCCCGTATCAGCACCGACGACCCCCTCCATCTCCCCGCGCCGGCGCACCCACGTCACATTCGCCATGCCGCCCAGGTTGAGCAGGAGTCGCGGATGATCCGTCGCGCCGAAGCAGAGGGCGTCGGCCATCGGCACCAGCGGGGCACCCTGCCCGCCCGCTGCCACATCCCGGGCGCGAAAGCCGCCCACGACCCGCACTCCGAAGCGCTCGGCGAGGATGGCGGGTTCACCGACCTGGTAGGACACGCGCGGCGGCTCGTGCCACATGGTCTGGCCGGGAAAGGCGATGGCGGCGAGGGCATCGGCGCGCGTGTGCGTCAGGGCCAGGACATTCTCGACGGCCTCGGCAGCCCACTCTGCCAGCGCAGCATGGAGTCGCGCGGTTTCGGCGATGCCGGCCCCGGCGAGCACGGCCTCGATGGCAGCGCGCTCCTCCGGCAGGTAGGCGCGGTGGGCAAAGCCGAGCAGCTCCACGGAAAGTGGGCCGCGGATTCGCACCAGCGCCGCATCCACACCGTCGAGTGACGTGCCGGACATCAACCCGATGAGCAGCATCGGGGATTCGCTCATGCTGCCTCCGGCGGCGAGCCGACGATGGCGCGCAACCGACGATCGACGGACGCGAGTGTCGCCTCCGCGGTCGGGGCGTCGACCCCGTCGTGCAGCATCACGATGGCGGTCCGCACCTTGCCGTGCGCCGCCTCGAGTCCTTGCCGTGCAACCTCGCGCGAGACGTGCAGCACTTCCATGATGATCCGCTCTCCCCGCTCCCGGAGCTTGGCGTTGGTGACCTGGAGGTCGACCATGAGGTTGCCGTAGGTCTTGCCGAGGCGCACGAGTGCACCCGTGGTGAGCATGTTGAGCACCAGCTTGGTGGCCGTGCCGGCCTTGAGCCGGGTGGACCCCGTGACCAGTTCCGGGCCGACGGCCACGTGGATCAGGATGTCTGCCATCGCGCGGAGGTCTTCCGGGGGCGCAGCACAGGTGAAGAGGATGGTGCCACTGCCGCACGCGCGCGCCTGCGCGAGGGCCCCGTGCACGAACGGGGTTCGGCCGCTCGCGGCGATTCCCGCGACGACGTCGGACGGCGTGATCGCTAGCATGCCGAGCGCAGCAGCGCCGGCCGACGGATCATCTTCCGCCCCCTCGACCGAACGCACCAGGGCATCGTACCCGCCCGCGATGACTCCCTGCACCATTCCCGGTGGTGTCCCGAACGTGGGCGGACACTCCGAGGCATCGAGCACACCCAGCCGTCCCGAGGTGCCCGCGCCGACGTAGATCAAGCGACCGCCACTGCGAAACGCCGCCTCGACGCGCGACACCGCCGCTGCGATGACATCCGCCGCCGCCCCGACGGCCTCGGGCACCGAGCGATCCTCCGCCACGAAGAGCGCAACCAGTTCGGCCGGTGACATCAGGTCCATGTTGGCGGAACGCGGGTTGCGCTGCTCGGTGGCGCGGAGGGCCGGATCTGGCTCGGGTCGCGCGGAATCGGTCACGGAATGCCTTGTCTGTGGCGGGCCAATGCAAGCGGCTTAAGTTACGGATGGCCCACGAGGCCAACAACTCCGCCGTTCACTTTCGTCCATCGAGGTTCTCGTGCCGCTTCGCTATCCCCTCCGGAGGAGTGCGGTCACCGCAGCGATGCTCTGCATCGCCGTCGCCCCTGCCACGAGCCAGTCGCTTCCGGGCGTCGCAAGCACCTGGCGGTACGCCGGGAAGGCGAGGACGCTCGAGATGCCGAGCGGCATGGTCGTCTCGGGCGCCCCGATCGCCAGCGAGGTTGGCCGCGACATCCTGAAGGCCGGCGGCAACGCGGTGGATGCCGCCGTGGCGGTCGGCTTTGCCCTTGCGGTCGTGCATCCGGAAGCCGGAAACATCGGCGGCGGGGGCTTCATGGTGATGCGGATGCGCGACGGCAAGGTATACACGCTGGACTATCGCGAGGCGGCGCCCGGCAAGGCCACCCGCGACATGTATCTCGACGCGAGTGGCGAGCCGACCGATCGCAGCGTGTACGGCCACCTCGCCGCGGGGGTACCGGGCGCCGTCTCCGGCCTGCTGACCGCGCACCGGCGCTTCGGCACGCTTCCGTTGCGCACGGTCATGGCGCCGGCGATCCGGCTCGCCACCGAAGGGTTCGTGGTGGACTCGTTCCGGTCGCGCTCGTTGCGCGGTCACGTGGCCCGGCTCGCGAAATACGACTCGACCTCGCGGTGGGTCATCGCCGGGAAGGAACCCGCGCCCGGGGCGCGAATCACCCAACCCGAGCTGGCGCGCACGCTCACCGCGATTCGTGACAAGGGTACCGATGGTTTCTATCGCGGCTGGGTGGCGAAGGCGATCGTCGACGAGATGGCGCGAGGGGGCGGCATCATCACGGCCGCCGATCTCGCGGCGTATCACGCGAAGTGGCGCGAACCGATCCGCATCAGCTATCGGGGATGGACGATCTTCTCGATGCCGCCGGCGTCGTCGGGCGGGGTGACGCTCGCCCTGATCCTCAACCAGCTCGAGGGATACCCGACCCTGCCGCCATTCGGGTCCACCGCACTGCTGCACCGGGAAGCGGAGGCAATGCGGCGCGCCTTCACCGACCGCAACACGCTGGTGGGAGACATGGACTTCGAAAAGGTGCCGCTCGCGAAGCTGGTCTCGAAGGAACATGCCGCGACGCTGCGCCAGTCGACCGACCTCGCGCATGCCACCCCGACGCCGAAGTTCGATGCCAAGATCCGGGATGGCGGCAGCACCACGCACTATTCCGTCGCCGATGCGGCGGGCAACGTGGTGTCCACCACCACCACGCTCAACAACTCCTATGGATCGCACGTGACGGTGCGCGGCGCGGGCTTCATCCTCAACGACGAGATGGACGACTTTGCCACGGCACCCGGCAAGCCCAACATGTACGGCCTGGTCCAGGGCGAGGTGAACGCCATCAAGCCCGGCAAGCGCATGCTCTCGGCCATGACGCCGAGCGTGGTGGTCAACCCGGAGGGGAAGCTCGCCCTGGTCGTCGGCACGCCGGGCGGGCCCACCATCATCACGCAGGTGTTCAACGTCATCAGCAACGTGATCGACCACCACATGAGCCTGCCGGATGCGGTGGCAGCACCCCGGCTGCATCATCAGGCGCTGCCGGACCAGATCGAGCTCAACACGGGCGGCTTCCTCCCGGCCGTGATGGACTCGTTGCGCATCATGGGTCACAAGGTCACCACCGGCGGCGGTGGTGATGTCCAGGCGATCGCCCGCACGTCCAGGGGATGGCTGGGCGTGAGCGATCCACGCGGCGGAGGCGGACCGGCCGGCTACTGAAGGCGGCGGGCGGGGACACGACGAAGGGGCCGGGATCGAATGCGATCCCGGCCCCTTCCTGTCACCGCATCCGATGTCAGTGGCGGAAGTCGTCCGACAGGACCAGGGTGACGGAGTTGCCCGCCGCCACGACGATCTCACGGTCCGCACTCTTGGCCGCCACCGCGGCCCCGGCGGCGGCTCCACCGACGGCGCCGACCACGGTCCCCGTCTTGCCACCGATCACGCGACCCACGATAGCACCGGCCGCAGCACCGGCGGCCGTCTTGCCAACCTCGCTGGCCCCCACCGAGTGCGCCTTCATGGTGTAGGCGTAATCCGACGCCCGCCCGGTGATCGGATAACTCGAACCGTTGATCTCGATGCTGCGGGCCGACATCGCCAGCGTCCCCTTCTCACCACGATTTTCCGCACCCGCGATCGCGGTGATCTCGAGTGTCACGACCGAGCCGGCGGGAATCACCACACGGCCGTTCGCCGCGGTGACGTCCTGCGTCACGCGAACCCGGACCTGGTCACCGACCTTGTTGACCTTCGAGTCGATGGTGGAGGTCGCCACCGTGGAGATGGTGGTGCCGCTGGCCAGCGAGCTGCGTCCGGCTGCGGGCGCCGGGGTGGTTCCGCCGGTGGTGCTGGCCGGTGGATTGGTCCGCGGCGGAGTCCGCGGCACCACGCGCGGCGCGGGCGGAGGCGTCCGCGTCGCGACATACACGGTCTCGGGCGAGGGCTTCGGGTTGGTCGTATCGCGAAGCACGGGAGCGTCCGCGATGGGGACCAGGCTGTCCCGAAGCAGCGTCGTATCGCGCTCCGCAACCCGCTCACGCCCGCAGGCACCCGCGAGGACTGCCAGTGCGATCGTAGCCATCCTGCGTTCCATCATCACGACTCCCCTTGTGTAACGTGACTCGCCAGCCGGGCGAGAGGCCAGCACGCGCAGGTCACCCGACGCGCGCAAGGTGCCGCGAGCACTCATGAGCCCGCTGCGCCGCGCTGTGCTGCACAGGGGGGACGCCCGATGGGTCAGGCACGACACACCCGACTAGAGCCGGCTCTTCACCCATTCGGGCGTGAGTCCCTGCAGCATCGTGTTCAGCTGGGTGAACTCGCCCGTGATCAGCAGCAGCCCCACCACCACGAGGACCCCCCCGCTGACTCGCTGCACCCATGGCATCCAGCGGCGGAAGCGCTGGAACCAGCGCCGGAAGGAGTCAACCGCCACCGCCGCCAGGAGAAACGGCACGGCGAGGCCGGCCGAATACGCGGCCAGCAGGGCGACGCCGTGGCCCACGTCGCCCTCCGCACTGGCGAGGCCGAGGATGGCCCCCAGAATGGGGCCGATGCACGGCGTCCATCCCGCCGCGAAGGCCATACCCACCAGCAGTGACCCGAGGTACCCGACCGGCTTCCGGTCGAGATGCATGCGGCTGTCGCGGTCGAGCGCGCTGATGCGCAGCACCCCGAGGGTGTAGAGGCCGAACCCGAGGATCAGCACGCCGCCCACGCGCGACAGCCATCGCCTGTTGTAGCTGAGTGCGGAGCCCAGTGCCGTCGCTCCCGCGCCCAGCGCGATGAACACGAGGGAGAAGCCGGCGACAAAGAGCACGGCATGGAGCACGGCCCATCGGCGCCGGTCCGCCATCTCCTCGATGGTCATGCCGGTGAGAAAGCCAAGGTAGCTGGGCACCAGCGGCAGCACGCAAGGCGACAGGAAGGAGATCATTCCGGCGAGGAACGCGACGCCGGGCCCGACGGCCGTATCGGTCACCGCGCCCTCCCCGCGCGCGCGAGGAGGCTGAGATCGGCGTCGCGACACGCGCGGCAGAGGCCGTGGATCTCGACACGATGACGATGGTGCTGGAAGCCATGCTCGTCGGCGACGATCGGCAGGATGCGCTCGAACCGTTCCATCGAGAACTCCGTCACGCGGCCGCACCGCGAGCAGATCAGGTGACCATTCTGCTCGGTGGATCGCACCGCTTCGTAGCGCTTGAAGCCCTCGCCGAAGTCGTGCGCGCGCACGAGGCCGCTCTCGAGCAGGACATCCAGCGAGCGGTACACCGTCGCGGTGCCGACCCGGATGCCCCGGTCGCGCAGCACGCGCTCGACGTCCTCCACCGAGGGATGCCCGGGGCTCGAGAAGATGGCCTGCGCCACCACGTCACGCTGCCGGGTGACCGGGAGATGGCGGTCACGCAGCCAGCGGCGGAACCGCTCCAGCAGGTCGTTCGCCGTGGCGGCGTCAGGCATCGACGTCGGAAACCTCCACGAGCGGAAACCATCGCCTCGCATCCACTGCCGTGGGGGGATCCTCATCTTCCGCGCGCACCGGCACCAACGCGAGGAGCTCGTGCAGTGCATGCAGGGGACCGCTGCCGACTTCCTCGACGTCGGACTCGAACCCACCCCGCTGCTTCCCCTTGATCACGGCGGTGTAGCGGGCCGTGTAGATCCGGCGGCGTTCCCCATCCACGCGGGAAATCACGGCGGTGCCGAATTCCCGCTGGTCCCGCCGCAGCACGCGGAACACCCACACGCCGTCGATCTCGGCCGGTGGAAGCTGCTCGCCCAGCCAGGTCGCGAGGCGCTCCCAGTGCGGCCCCTCGCCGGGGCCGGCGGGGGTCAGCTGGGCGAGCATCGTTCGACGTAGCTGCGCAGCACGTGCATGAAATCCTGGGCGTTGGTCACGACCCCGAACGCCTGGTGCGTCCCGCGATCCTTCAGCTTGTTCACCACGAACTCCGTCTGGTCGACACAGATGGTCATCAGCGGCTCCGGTTTGCCCTCGGGGCCGTTGGTGTGGAAGGCGGGGAGCATGTTGCCCACCGCGATGGCGTGCAATGCCGTGGCCACGAAGACGGCACCGGTGGCACGGACGGTGTGCTCACGCATCGCGTCCTGTGCCGCGAGCGCATCGGTGATCACGCCGGGGAGCGGCCCGTCGTCACGAATCGAGCCGGCCAGGACGTACGGGATGCCCTCGGTCACCAGCGCGTGCATGATGCCGGTGGACACCAGGCCGCCATGCACGGCCGCCTCGATCGAGCCGGCGGCACGGATGGCGTTGATGGCGCGCATGTGGAGACCGTGCCCCCCGGCGGTGGGGCGGCCCACGCTATCCATTCCGAGGGTGGTGCCATAGATGGCTGCCTCCATGTCGTGCACCGCCACCGCGTTGCCGGCCAGGAGCGCCTGCACGTACCCGTGCAGGATGAACCACTCGAAGTCCGCTCGCGCGCGCGAATGCACCAGGGCCGGGCCGGTGACCCACACCAGGTAACCGCCTCGCTGGCGCTCCTCCACGACCCGGGCGGCGAGATCCTCATAGTTGACCGGGCGCTCTCGTGACACCTCGGTCCCCATGAACTGGAATTCCCCCCCCGCCTTGCCGCCGCCCAGGAAGCCCTCCGCGGACACGACCACGCCTTCCTCGCCCTGCTCGGCAAGTCCCACCAGCACCAGGTCGCCGGCACGCAGGCGACGCGGCTCGAGTGTCTCGAGCTCCTCACCGCGCCGGACGATGGCACAGTCCATCCGCGGGCGACGTGGCGCCACCCACCCGGATGCGAGGCGCACGTAGGTCGGGAGATTGGACGTGGAGAAGAAGCGGTCGGGGAGAATCCCGTCCGCGGGGGCCGGAACGAAGGTCGCCAGCGGGGCCGCGGCAAATGGCGGCTGGGATGTATCGGGAAGCCAGGGCATCTGGCCCCAAACCTAGGCCGCTGACGGGACGGCTGGAAGGCGACGCGTTGCCCACCGCGAGCGATGGCGGCACGTTACGGAATGACCATGCGCCCCAGACGCCGCGACGCGGCTGTCCTCGTTGCCGCCGCGTGCCTCGGGGCAACGCTTCCCCATCCGTCCGCGGGCCAGCGACCCGATTCGGTGGCTCGCCTGCCGGACCAGACCGTCACGGTGACGCGGAGCACGGCGGCGCTTGCGGGACTCGGTCTGGCGGTCACGATCATCGACTCCTCGCTGCTCCACCGCGCGCGAGTGAGCCCTGGTCTCGATGAGGCGCTGGCGTTCGTTCCCGGCGTCATCACGGGGAATCGGTGGAACTATTCCGTGGATCAGCGACTGACGGTGCGGGGCTTCGGCGCGCGCGCGAACTTCGGCATCCGCGGCGTGCGGCTCCTCGTCGACGGCGTGCCGCAGACCCTCCCCGACGGACAGAGCCAGCTCACCAATCTCGATCTCGGACTCGTGCAGCGCGTCGAGGTACTTCGCGGGGCAGCGTCCGCGCTCTACGGCAACGCATCGGGAGGCGTGGTCGCGTTCACGACGAGTGTGGTTCCGGCGGCACCGTCTGAAGCCCGCATCCGATTCGAGGGCGGTAGCTTCGGCAGCCTCCGCGCCCAGGCGATTCTCGCAGGGCGCACCAGTCATGCGGGCGGGACCATCTCCGCCTCGGTCTTCTCCACCGACGGCCCCAGGCAGCACAGCGCCGCACGACAGCGACGTTTCACCGCCGGCGTAGACTGGTTTCCGCACGACGGCACAACGGTGACGATCCGTGCCGCACTGGCGGATGACCCCGAGGCCCAGAATCCCGGGGCGCTCACGGCCGCGGAAGTTGCCGTCAATCGTGACAGCGCCTCCGCCGGCAACATTCGCCGCGGCGCCGACAAGGCGGTGACCCAGCAGCAGCTCGCGATCGGCTTCCATCGGAGCAATGGCCGCTGGCAGCTCGATGCCCAGACCTGGGGACTCGCGCGCAACCTCGACAATCCGCTGGCCACCCCACCACCCGCACCGGTGACGCCGGAAGCCGGGACATGGGTCGGGATCGACCGCGTCCTGGGAGGCGCCAGACTGTCCGGATCGATGCGATTGGGCGGCCTCGCGACAGCTGGTCCCGTCGTGAGTGCGGGAGTGGACCTGCAATCGCTCCGTGACGACCGGGTAAACCGTCGCAGCACCGGCGGGGTGGCATCCGACGTCGTGCTGCTGAGCCAGCGCGAAACGGTGACGGAGCTGGGGCCTTTCCTGCAGGTTGCGGTTCCCGCCGGACGCTTCACCGTGCGAGGCGGCCTTCGCCGCGACGCGACGCGTTTCACGGTGCGCGATCGCCTCCTGACCGACGGCGACGCGAGCGGTGCACGAACCATGGCGGCGACGAGCTACAACGCCGGGCTCAGCTACCTGCCGGCCGCGCAGGTCACGATCTGGACCAGCATCGCGAATGCATTCGAGACGCCGACCACCACGGAGCTTGCCAACCGGCCGTCGGGAGATGGCGGCTTCAACACGGGCCTCGACCCGCAGCGCACCACGATGGTCGAAGTGGGGGCGCGAGGCACGCTGCACGGCGCCCAGCTCGAGGTTGCGGGATTCCACAGCCGGACGCGCGACGCCATCGTCCCCTATCGCGAAGTGGCGGGCCGGACCTACTTCCGGAACGCCGGCCGCACGACCACACGCGGGATCGAGGGGGGAGTCACCGTTCCGGTGACGGGCCACCTCGACCTGCGAGCCTCCGCCACCGTTCTCGATGCGCGCTTCGACACGTATCGCGTCACGGATGGGACCGTGACGGACACCCTCGATGGCAACCGGCTTGCCGGACTCCCGCGATTCGCGCTCCACCTGGGCCTGCGCGGCGATCTCGGCCGGCACTGGCTGCTCGATCTCGATCATGCCACCGCGAGCTCGGTCCTTGCGGACGACGACAACGAGCAGCGGATCGATGGCTGGGGGGTGACCGGGGTTCGCATCGCCTGGCGGGGCGCCATCGGTGGCGTGTCCGTGGCGCCCTTCGGCGCCGTGCTCAATCTCTTTGATCGCGCCTACGTTGGGTCGGTGACGCTGAACGGCGCATCGGGCCGCGTCCTCGAACCGTCGGCGGGACGGACCTTCCTCATTGGTGGCGAGATCCGCCTGCGATAGTCAGAGCAGCGACACGGGATCGCGGTCGACGGTGATCCGCACGCCCCCGCGGGCCGCGGCGAGCCGGGGTGCGACGGTGCGAACCCAGCGTCCGAGCGCCACGGCGGGCCCCTTCAGGATCAGGTGAGCCCGCCAGCGTTCCTTGATCCGCTCGATCGGGCACGGCGCGGGCCCGAGCACCACGATCGGGAGTCCCGCCCGCGCAACGGTCCGTTCACACCACTCCCCGAGTGCCACCGCGCGCGCCATCACCGCGGGCTGCTCCGCGCCACTCAGGACCACATGCACCAGGGAGGTGTGGGGCGGGTACGGCGGTGACTGGCGCGCCTCCCATTCGGCCTCGAGGAATGTCACGGCATCATGCGCGGCGGCACACTGCAGGGCCGGGTGCTCCGGCTGCCGTGTCTGCACCAGCACGCGGCCTCCCTTCGGCCCACGACCCGCACGCCCAGCCACCTGGGCGATGAGCTGGAAGGTGCGCTCCGCCGAACGAAAATCGGGCAGGTGGAGCGCCGTGTCGGCGTCCACGACGCCCACCAGGGTGACATCGGGGAAGTCGATCCCCTTCGCGATCATCTGCGTGCCCAGCAGGATGTCCACCTCGCCGCGCTCCACCCGCTCGAGAATGCGATGGTGCGCCCACTTGCCTCCCGTCGTGTCGAGGTCCATGCGGGCCACCCTCGCTGACGGGAAGCGCTCGGCCACCAGGCGCTCGAGCTGCTGGGTCCCGGCGCCGATGCTGCGGGTGGTCTCCCCGGTGCAGACGGGACAGGAGGACGGGACCGCCTGCCGATGGTCGCAGTAGTGGCAGCGCAACTCCTCCGGATGCCGATGCACGGTCAGCGAGATGCTGCAGTTTGGACAATCGACCACCTCACCGCATGCCGTGCACTGGATGAACGCGGCCCACCCTCGACGATTCAGCAGCAACAGCACCTGGTCGCCGCGGGCGAGAGCGCTCGTGACGCCCTGATCCAGCACCGCGGTCCATGGCAACCCTCCGGCACCGCTCACCTGCGGGGCAGTGCGCAGGTCGACCAGCTCCACCGGGGGCATCGGACGCTCGCCGACCCGCTCGGGCAGCGCGATGATCCGTCCAGACGTCCGCGCACGGTCCCACGTCTCGATCGACGGGGTCGCCGTCCCGAGGATCAGCGATGCCTGCTCGATGCGCGCACGCATCACCGCCACCTCGCGGGCGTGGTAGCGCGGGAGCTCGCCGTTCTTGTAGCTGGTCTCGTGTTCCTCATCCAGCACGATCACGCCCAGCCCCTGCACCGGCGCAAACACGGCGGAGCGCGCGCCCACGGCCACGCGCCGCTCGCCACGTCGCAGGGCCCGCCAGGCGTCGGCACGCTCCCCGTCGGAGAGTCCGCTGTGCAGCACGGCGACCTCGTCCCCGAACGCCCCGCGCACCCGGCTCACCGTCTGCGGCGTCAGCGCGATCTCGGGGACGAGAATCAGCGCCCCACGGCCCGTCTCGAGCGCATGCCGGATGCGCTCCAGGTACACGAGGGTCTTGCCTGATCCCGTGACCCCGAAGAGCAGCGCCGCCTCGCCCGGCGGTAGCGCTTCGAGGAACCGCAATGCACCCTGCTGGTCACTCGTGAGGGAAGGCGGCGGCGGGGACGAGGAGAGCGACGCGAAGGGATCGCGCGGCGCTTCATCGTCGACCACGGCGGCGAGCCCTGCCGTGACCAGCGCCCGCAACGGTGCCTCCGTACTCCCCACCGCCTCCAGCAGCTCCCGCACGCCGCACCGGCCGCCGCGTGCCTCGAGCGCTTCGTAGAGCGCGCGCTGTCTCGGGGCGCGCGCGAATCGCCGCTCCCGGTCGAGCAGCGGCAGGGGTTCGCCCGTGAGCATCGCGGTGCGGGTGGTCACCACGCCACCGGCCGTGTCGGGGGCGCGGACCTCGAGGGTGATGGCACCGATGCGCTGCAGGCGCGCCACGACGTCCCAGAGCGGCTTGCGGAGCGCGCGGGCAGCGGACGCGACACTCCCCGTGCCGCGGCGATCACGCAGCCAGTCGAGCAGCTGCTCCGCCGTCCCACCGACACGGGGTGCGTCGTGCACCTGCATCTGCACCACGGAGTGACCCCACAACGGTGCCGGCAGCATGGCCCGAAGGGTCATTCCCAACGGTGCGCCGTAATAGCGCGCGACCTGGGTGGCGAGTGCCAGCAGCGGCGCCTGCACCGCGACGTCCGGATCGGGCGCGGCGAGCAGCTCGCGCGCAGCGACCTGAGGCGGCGCCACATCGATCGCGGTGACGATCCCGATCATCTCCTGTCGCCGGACCGGAACGACGACGCGCGCCCCGGGGAGCGCGCGGTCGGCGAGAGCATCGGGGACCAGGTAGGTGTAGGGATCGGCCAGGGGCAGCGGCAGCGCAACCTGGGCGAAACGATCGGTCATCGTCGCTGCACGCCCAGGCCGGGAGCGTGCGACAGCGCGACCTGGCCGCCGGCAATCGACGCGCCGGCAAACGGGTCGTTGGACAGGAGCGCCGCACCGTCGAGGTCCACGATGTCCACGAGCGGCGTCACCTGCGCCGCGGCACTGATGCCGAGCGACGATTCGATCATGCAGCCGACCATCACCATGAGCCCGTGCGCGCGGGCAATCGCGATCATGCGCATCGCCTCACGGAGCGAGCCGCACTTGGCGAGCTTGATGTTGATGCCATCGACGATTCCCGCCAGGCGCGGAATGTCGGCGGACGTCACGCAGCTCTCATCGGCGATCAGCGGGATGCTCGCGCGGCGGCGTATCTGCGCCAGCCCCTCGTGGTCCTCCGGCGGCACCGGTTGTTCCAGCACGGTGACACCGAACTCCTCCAGCACCGGCAGCATGCGGATGGCCTGCACCGCCGTCCAGCCGCAGTTGGCGTCCACCCGAAGCTCGCGATCGGTGGCGCCGCGGATCGCTCGCAGCATGCCCAGGTCGTCGGGTCCACCGAGCTTGATCTTGAGGATGGGATACTCGCCCGCTTCCTCGACCTTCAGGCGGACCCGCTCGGGCGTGTCCATGCCGATGGTGAACGTGGAGCGCGGGGCCGCGGCGGGGTCGAGGCCCCACAGCTTCCAGACCGGCACGCCGGCCCGCTTGCCGACGAGATCGTGCAGCGCTGCGGAGATCGCCGCTCGCGCCGCGGCATTGCGCCGGATGGCACGCTCGAGACGGGCCTCGATGGCCTCCAGCTGCCACGGATCATCGCCCAGCAGCGCGCCGTACTCCGGCAGCACCGCCTGCACGGTCTCGAGCGTCTCGCCGTAGAACCGCGTGGCCGCGGCCTCTCCCCATCCCTCCGTGCCATCCTCATCGGTGATCCGCACCAGGACGGTGCGATAGTCCGAGTTGCCACCCCTTGCGATGACGAAGGGATGGCGGGTCCGCAGCGAGAGGATCTCGGTGGAGAGCCTGAGGGCCATGGGTGGGTTACCGGGACGGGGGAACGGCGAGCACGCGGATGGATCGAAGCTAATCGCCCGGGGTCAGCAGGCCGTCGGCGACCACGATCCCGTCGTCGTCGGCCCAGATCCACATCCCTGGCGTCACGACCACGCCGCCGATGCGGACGGCCACGCCGGAGACGGCGGTGGTGCCCGCCTCGCCACGCATCGGGGCGGTGCCGAGCGCGCGCAACCCGACGGCGATCTCCCGAGTCAGGGCAACGTCCCGCACCGCGCCGCTGACCAGGATTCCGGACCAGCCGTTCTCGTGGGCAATCGCCAGGCTGCGCTCGCCCACCACGGCACGTCGGACCGAACCGCCGCCATCGACGACCAGGACCCGCCCGGCCCCGGGCTGCTGGAGCGCGGCACGCACCGGGCGGTAGTCCTCGATGCTTCGCAGCGTGACCACCTCGCCGCTGAAACACCGCACTCCCCCGAAACTCGGCCAGGTGCGATCGGCGAGCCGTACCTGATCAGGGAACGCATCACAGATGTCCGCCGTGGGCGTGTGCGTCATCCCAGCACCAGCAGGCGCAGCTCGGTCATGTCCTCGATGGCCCAGCGCACGCCTTCGCGCCCGAGGCCGGACTGCTTGACGCCTCCGTACGGCATGTGGTCCACCCGGAAACCCGGGACATCGTTGATGATCACGCCACCGACCTCGAGTGTCTGGAAGGCCTGCATGATACGCGGGAGACTCGAGGTGAACACACCCGCCTGCAGGCCGTACGGCGAGTCGTTCACCATGCGAAGTGCATCGTCGAAATCCTGGTAGCCCCGGACCGTCGTGACCGGCGCGAAGATCTCGTCGCAGTTCACCAGCATCCCGCCATTGGTGCCGAGAACCACCGTCGGCATCAGCACCGCGCCGCTGCGCGTGCCTCCGACCGGCACGGTGGCGCCGCCGGCGCGCGCCGCCTCGACCCAGTCCGCCGCGCGGATGGCGCTCGCCTCGTCGATCATCGGACCGACGTCGGTGGCGGGATCCATCGGATCCCCGGTCCGCAGGGCCGCCACGGCCGGAAGAAACCGCTCCAGGAATGCCGCCTGGCAGGAGGCATGCACCAGGATGCGCTGCGTCGAGATGCAGGACTGGCCGGCATAGGTGTACCCGCCCATCACGCAGCGGGCGACCGCGCGGTCGAGATCCGCATCGGGCTCGATGATCACCGCGGCATTGCCGCCAAGCTCCAGCGCGACGCGCTTCATCGCAGCGCGCTGCCGGATCATCCAGCCGACGCGTGCCGAGCCCGTGAAGGTGATCATCCTGACCCGGGGGTCATCGATCAGCGGCGAGGCGTCGTCATTGGTGCATGGCAGGATGCTGATCGCACCCTGCGGATACCCCGCCTCGACGATGAGCCGCGCCAGTCGCATCGTAGTGAGCGGATCCTGGGGCGGCGGCTTGAGGACGATGGTGGCACCGCAGGCGATCGCCGGGGCCAGCTTGTGCGCGGCGAGCAGCAGTGGAAAGTTGAACGGGGTGATTGCCGCGATGGGGGCGAGCGGGAAGCGGCGCGTCATCGCGATGCGTCCCTCACCGTGCGCCATGAGATCCATCGGCAGCACCTCGCCACCAACCCGGGTCGCCTCCTCAGCGCCCTGCTGGAAGACGAACACGGTGCGCTCGAGCTCGGTGCGCGCCGCCGCCAGCGGCTTCCCCGCCTCGGCAGCGAGCTCCGCCGCAAGCGAATCACGCGTGGCGGCGACGGTCTCGGCGATGCGGCGAAGCACGGCGGCGCGCGCGTGCGACGGCATGGACGCGGCATCCGGTGCGGCATCCACTGCGGCATCGATCGCCTGCGTGACGTCCGCTCGCGATGCCATGGCCACGCGACCCACCACCGAGCCGGACCACGGCGAACGCACGGTCGCCACGGCGTCGCTGCCGCGCAGCGTTCCTGCCAGCAGGTACGGGAGTGGCTCGGTGGGAGGGGCCTGGGTCATTGGACTCATTCGGCAAGCGTGGCAGCGAGATGCTACTGCAGGCTCCTGACCGTCGCCAGCACCCCCGCGGCCAGGCGGGTCGGGGAGTAGCCGCCTTCCATCAGTCCGGCGATCGGCGCGCGGGGAAACGCCTCCCGCAGCCTGGTGACCACGGTGGCGTAATCCGCGGGCTCGAGGGTGAACCCACCGAGCGGATCTCCGAGCATGCTGTCGAACCCGGCCGACAGGAGAATGATGTCCGGGCGCCAGTCGCGCGTCGCCGCCTCGATGCCTCCCCAGAGCGCGCCGAGGTAGGTCTGGCGCGGGAGGTTGCGCGGCAGCGGCACGTTGAAGCAGTTGCCGATGCCGCGCTCGTCAGCGGCGCCCGTCCCGGGGTACCACGGCCATTGGTGCATCGAGACGAAGCGGATGGCGGGCTCCCGCTCGACCAGTGCCTGGGTGCCGTTGCCGTGATGCACGTCCCAGTCGACGATCAGCACCCGCTCCCGTCCGGCGGCGCGCGCCGCCTGGGCGAGCACCACCACGTGATTCACGAGGCAGAATCCCATCCCGCTGCGTTCGAGCGCGTGATGCCCCGGCGGGCGCACCGCCGCGAACGCATGGACCCCCTCGAGCGCAGCACCCAGGGCGGCGAGCGAGGCGCCGGTGGCGCTTCGGGTGGCACGCCACGTCGCCGCACCAACCGGCGTGTCCGACCCGAAATCGCCACCGCCACGCTCGCTCATCGCCGCCACGGTATCGAGATAGTCCCGGCCATGCACGGCGAGAATCGCTTCAAGAGGTGCCGGCTCGGCCTGGACGACCTGGATGGCGGGCTCCTCCGCGAGCACCTCGAGCACTGCCGCGAGGCGCGCGGGCCGCTCCGGGTGGCCGGGACCGGGGTCATGCTCGAGACACGCGGGCGACGTGAAGACCCGCACCATGCCTCAGGCTACCGGCGAGCGCCGGCGGCGGAGGACGATCAGCGCCCCGTCCGACGGGATGCCATGCTGCGACAGGGAGACCGACTCATCGCGCACTTCCGCGCCGCGGAACTTCACGAGGTACTCCGTTGGCGCGAGACCGGCGTGCACGGCGACCAGCGCCGCGCGCTTGACGTCCGCGACCGGCGTCGATGCGGGAACCGTCAGCGTCACCTCGTCCCACGCATCGAGCACCTTGACCCGCACGGCGAGGTCCGTCATGCCGGCACCGCATCGGGGGTGGGCGGCAGTGTGGTCATGAAGCGGCCCAGCGGCTGGTCGAAGAGGAGCGTCGACCCACGCACGCGCGTGACGATGCCGTCCGACACGGCGGCGATCACGATCTCCTCACCACCCTGCCCGCGCAGCACGAGGTGCGATGCGCTCTCGCGCTCCGGGAATGCCGCGTACAGCGGCAGCCGGTCGGCAAAGAAACGCTTGGCGTGCCCGAACACGTCGGAGGGGGCGAGTGTGGTGGTGGCCTCGTAAACCATCAGTGGACCCGCGGCGAAGAGGGTTGGACGGAATCAGTCGCGAAGCTGCTCAGCCAGCCAGGTGGTGACGTGGTCCAGTCCGATGCGTTCCTGCTGCATGCTGTCCCGGTGACGCACGGTGACGGTGCGGCCATCGAGCGTCTCATGGTCCACCGTGAAGCACCATGGTGTCCCCACCTCGTCCTGCCGGCGATAGCGGCGGCCGATCGCACCGCCGTCGTCGTAGAAGGCGGGATAGTGCCGCTTGATGGCGTGGTAGAGATCGGTGGCGATCTCGGGCAGGCCGTCCTTCTTCGTGAGCGGCAGCACGCCTGCCTTGATCGGCGCCACGCGCGGATGGAAGCCGAGGACCACGCGCATCTCGTCGTCGACCATCTCCTCGCGGTAGGCATCGACCAGCACGGTAAGGGTCACGCGATCGGCGCCAGCCGAGGTCTCGACGACGAAGGGGAGAAAGCGTTCCCCACTCGCCTGCTCGAAGTACTCGAGCTTCTTGCCGGAATACTCCTGGTGGCGCGAGAGGTCGAAGTCGGTCCGGTTGTGGATGCCCTCGATCTCCTGCCAGCCGAAGGGAAACTCATACTCGATGTCGTAGGCGGCCTTGGCGTAATGGGCGAGCTCCCCCGGGCCATGCTCGTGCCAGCGCAGCCTGGCCGGCGCGAGCCCGAGGTCGTGGTGCCAGCCAAGCCGGATCTCGCGCCACCGCTCGAACCACTCCATGTCCTCGCCGGGCCGGACGAAGAACTGCATCTCCATCTGCTCGAACTCGCGCGTGCGGAAGATGAAGTTGCCGGGCGTGATCTCGTTGCGGAACGCCTTGCCGATCTGGGCGATCCCGAAGGGGATCTTCTGGCGGGACGACGTCAGCACGTTGAGGTAGTTGACGTAGATCCCCTGGGCGGTCTCGGGGCGGAGGTACACCACCGAGGCGCTCTCCTCCATCGCGCCCATGAAGGTCTTGAACATCAGGTTGAACTGGCGCGGCTCGGTGAGGTCACACGCGGCGTGCTCCCCCGGCACCTTGCTCGGCTTCTGGGGGCAGCGGGCGTCGGTGAGCTTGTCGGCGCGGAAGCGCGACTTGCAGGTCCGGCAGTCCACCAGGGGGTCGGTGAACCCCGCAACGTGCCCGGATGCCTCCCAGACGCGAGGGTGCATCAGGATTGCAGCGTCAAGTCCTTCGACATCGTCGCGCTGATGCACCAGGGAGCGCCACCAGCGGTCCTTGACGTTGCGCTTGAGCTCGACACCGAGCGGGCCGTAATCCCAGACCGAGCCCAGACCGCCGTAGATCTCGGACGACTGGAAGACGAAACCGCGCCGCTTGGCGAGGGAGACCAGCTTGTCCATTAAAGAAGGATCGGGCATGGGCGATACTGGCTGGGGTCGAAGGCCGCAACCCGGGCGGCAGGATGGCGGAAAGTAACCCTGACGGGTGCCGAGGGGCAGGAATCTTGCATACCATGATCAGCACTTCCATGCGCACCCGCATCCCCTGCCGGACCGGACCGGCGACTGACCGTCGCGGCCTGACGCTGCTCGAGCTCCTGATCGTCCTCGTGATGGTCGGGATCCTTTCGGGCATCGCCATCTACCGCCTCGACTGGACCCGGTATCGCGGGGACAGCGTGGCACGTGGCGTGATGGCGGAGCTGGCGCAGGCCCAGCGGCTCGCGGTCTCGCTGCAGAACGACGTGCGCATCTCCCTGCCGGACACCCGCCGGATGCAGATCCACGAGGACACGGACAACAACGGCGCGGTCTCCGGTTCCGAGCGCGTCCGCATCGTCCCGCTGGACGACCAGTTCACCTTCTCGAAGGGTACGGCAGCGGACACGCCGAGCCCGGCGGATCCGACCACGCTCACCACGCTCGTGTTCCGTCGCGACGGCTCGGCGAACCGGGGCGGCACCTTCTACATCGCGGGCCCGGGCGGCGACCCCGCCTGCAAGCACTGTCGTGCGCTGACCATTGCCCGTGCGACCGGGCGCGTGGTGATGTACACCTACGCCACCGGTTCCTGGAAGCGGGCGAACTGATGTCGACGAAGCGCGGCTTCACCCTGGTCGAGGTCCTGATGGCGATCGTGATCCTCACGATCATCGCCGTCGGGATCGCGCGGTTCGCCGGGCTCTTCTCCAAGGCGATGACGAAGTCATCGGTACGCATCGTGGCGTCCGGCGTGGCCTCCGACCGGCTCGAGCTGGTGCGCGCCGACCCGCGCTACACCTCCCTGGTGACACTCTATGGCAGCGGCGCGGGCGCCGACACGACCGGGTTCCCCGGCTTTCCGCAGATGCATCGCCTCACCAACCTCTCCCGGGACCAGAGCGGCTCGCCGGCCCGGGACCGCACCACGGTCACGGTCCGCGTGATCGACCCGGGGCTCAAGGACACCATTGCCGTGACCACCATCATCGCGAGGCCGTGATGGCCACTCGTCTCCCGCAACGCAGCGCAGGCTTCACCATGGTCGAACTTCTCATCGCCATGGTGCTCTCGATGGTGGTGATGGGGGCGGCGTACTCGATGTTCCGGGCGCAGAACACGTCGTTCCGCACCAACAGCGACCGTTACGACATGGTCCAGAACGGCCGGGGCGCGCTCGAGGAGGCGGAGCGCGTGATCCGCACCATGGGCGCCGGCACGCCGAACAACCAGCCCGTGCTGGTGTATGGCGCGGGCACCGTGCTGGCCTTCAACACCGACTACGTCGAGCAGGACACCGTCGACACCCGGTGGGCCGCCTACTTCAACCCCGACGTGCCGGTGTCGGAGACGGTGGCCTGGGACGCGGCCGCGGCGGCGGCGATTCCCAACTCGAGCCCGGCGTACACCTATCCCGCGACGACCTACCAGCTCGGCAACGGCAGCACCTCGCCGGCCGAGACCTACATGTTCTACTTCAGCGCGGACGCCAGCACCACGCGGTCCGATGACTACATCCTGTACCAGCGCGTCAACGACGGACCGGCCGAGATCGTGGCGCGCAACATCCTGGCCCACCCGAGCGGGCGGCCCTTCTTCGAATACCTGCTGCAGCGCGCCCTCTCCACCGGCGACACGCTCATCACCGCGACGGGCTCGCTCCTGCCGCTGGTCCGCAGGCCGCTGGTGGCCGGCATCTCCTCCAGCGACTCCGCCGACTACACCCGGCCCGACTCGGTGCGCGCCGTGCGCATGAACTTCCGGCTGACCAACGGCAAGACGGGCACGCAGGAGCGCGTGCGCGACATGACGACGACGATGGAAGTGCCGAACAACGGCATTCCCCTGCCCACGGTGTGCGGACGCGCCCCGCTGCCTCCGGCCTCGATCACGGCCGTCGAGTCGCCCGCCAACAGCAAGCGCGTGGTGCTGACCTGGCCGAAGTCGGTGGACCAGGATGCCGGCGAGCAGGACGTGCTGCAGTATATCGTGTGGCGCCGCCCGACGGCCGGCACCGCGTGGGCCGATCCGCTCACGGTGATGCGCGCCGTGGCCGGGACGGCGAGCTACAGCGTGGCGATCGCGGGGAACGCCGCCAATACCGCGTTCACCTACGGCGTGGCGGCCCAGGACTGCACCCCGAATCTCTCGACGGTGTCGACAGTCAACCTCACCATCAGTCCCTGACGGAGTGACGATGCGGCTTCCTGCACTCGCCCGCTGCCGGCGCGGCGCGGCACTCATGCTCACCCTCATGCTGTCGTTCGCGATCGCGGCGATGGCACTCGGGGCGATCATGCTCGCATCGGGCGCGCAGATCGCGACGTCCTTCACCGCCCGGGAGGCCTCCCTCCAGGCGGCGGCCAACGGCGGCCTCGAGATCATCCGCGACTCCGTCAACCGCGGCATCTTCGACTCGCTGCTCCCGGCCAATGGCTACACCACGCTGGCCTCGTCCGCCGCCGTCACCGACGCGCTCGGACGCACGCTCCCCGGCATCACCCGCTCGCTCTACGTCGGCCGCACCGGCGGACGGACCGGCGGGGCCGCGACGGCCGGGCAGTATGGCTCCAACTTCGCGAGCGCGGTGTCCATCATCAGCGACCGACGCGGTGCCGTGGCGGCCCGCCGGCTGCTCATGACGCAGGAATCGTGGGCGAAGTTCGCGGTGGCGATCAACAACTGGAGCGGGTCCGCGGCCTACGGCTGCGGAGAATCCGTGAACGGTCCCTTCCACTCCAACACCTCGCTGAACCTCCAGGGCGGTTGTTCGTCGCCCAAGATCCTCTTCTCCGGGCTCGTCTCGGTGGTGGGCTCGATCTCCAACCAGTCCTCGGGTGACTACCGGGCCGGCGTGAAGACCGGCGCGACGGCGATCCCCTGGCCCACCCCGGCCCGCATCGCCCTGATGCAGCAGTACGCCCAGGACGCCGACGCCGCGGGAGGCGACTACGACCTCACGGCGCCGAGCTTCACGCTGGCCGGCACCACGGGGTCGCTGAAGCCGACGCTGCGCATCGAGTTCCTCCCGATCGACGTGAACGGGAACGGACAAATCGAGTGGGACGAGGGGTTCATGCGGGTGTACTACACGCCGATCATCGGCGGCACGACGATTCCCGACTCGCAGATCAACTATCTCAACGCCCGCAGCTGGCTGACCGACATCCCCGCGGGCGCGACGGCGAGCTCGGATCCCAATGGCAAGTCGCGCAACTGCGGCGCCGTGGCGCAGCTCAACGGCACCGGGGCCTCGCGGTTCCGCACCGCCAACGAGGTGTGGACCGGCACCACGGCTGGACAGCTGGCCGCCGTGCGCACCCTGCTCGCCTCGGGCACGCGCCGGTGCTACCTCGGCGGGGATCCGCACCTCTTCCCGGTCACGACGGGCGACACGCTCACGCCGGATTCGCTGGTCACCAACACGCCGCTGGCCAGCAACAACTTCGGCTGGTGGAAGAAGCGCCGCACCGGCGCCATGGCGGCGCTCGGCACCGTGCGCTCCGGTGACGCCGCGTACCTGATCCCCCTGGGCGCCAACCCGAACTTCAAGGGCGTGATCTTCGTCCGCGGCGACGTGGTGATCAGCGGCCGCCTGCGGGGCCGCGTCTCGGTCTTCGCCACCGGCAACATCATCATGGCCGATGACCTGACCTACCAGAATCCGCCGGGGACGCGCTGCGACGCGCAGGGCGACATCTTCGGCGCGATCGCCACCAAGGACGTGGTGATCGAGAACAACACCGTGCAGGTGCCGTTCCCGGTCAACGGCGTGTGGTATGGCGGCTTCGACGACACCAACGATGCCAACTACAACATGTTCTTCCTGGCCGCCGGCGACCCATCGGGGCCGTCGTCCCCGCCCTCCGCCACGGGCAACTGGTACGCCGAGGGTGTGCAGTATCCGTTCTCGGGACCGCCGGTCGCCATTCCCTGGAGCGGCGGCTCGGTGGACGCCTCGCTCACCGCACAGCATTGCGGCGGGAGCTCGGGTGCCGCCAACGGCTGCGTGCGTGTCACCGGGGGCCTGGCGCAGGGCCGCGTGGACAACGCCACCTACTATCCGACCGCCTATGGCTGGGCGGAGGCGCACAGCTACGATCCCTGCGGCGCGGTGAATCCCCCGCCCTACTTCCCGACCACGGGGCGGTTCATCGAGAGCCGCTACTACGAGATCGATCCGGTCTGGCTGAATGCGATCACGATCCCGACGTACTTCACGAAGCTGAGGGCGCAGTGAGTCGTGAGTCGTGAGTCCTGAGTCGTGAGGGCTGCAGGATGCAGAAAGCCGGTTTCCCTCGGGAAGCCGGCTTTCTCTCTTCATGACTCATGACTCACGACTCACGACTCCTGCCTACACCTCGATGATCTGATCCCGTCTCGTCCCCACGCTCACATACCGGATCGGCGCGCCGGCGAGGTCCTGCAGCCGGTCCAGGTAGGCCCGTGCCTGTGGCGGGAGATCGGCCAGCTTGCGCGCGCCCGCGGTCGACGCCTGCCACCCGGGCAGCGTCTCGTAGACCGGCTGCACGCGATCGAGCAGCTCCACGTCGCTCGGCACTTCCTCGCACACGTCGCCGTCGATGCGGTAGGAGATTCCAACCGGGATGCTCTCGAGGGTATCGAGCACATCGAGCTTGGTCACCGCGAGTCCCGTGAGCCCGTTGACGCGGACCGAGTAACGCACCACGGTGGCATCGAACCAGCCGCAGCGGCGAGGGCGTCCGGTCGTCGCGCCGAATTCCCCGCCCAGCTCACGCAGCCGTCCCTCCATCACGCCGTCGGCTTCGGTGGGCAGCGGGCCATTGCCGACCCGGGTGGTGTACGCCTTGACGACCCCGAGCACCCCGTCGATTTCCGTCGGGCCGATCCCCGCCCCGATGGCGGCGCCTCCCGCCGTGGTGCTGGACGACGTCACGAAGGGGTAGGTACCGTGATCGACGTCGAGCAGCGCGCCCTGGGCCCCTTCCAGCAGCACGCGACGGCTTTCCCGCAACGCCGTATGCACCAGGAGCCCTGTATCGCGGGCGAGCGGCCGCAGCCGTGCCCCCAGCCGTTCGGCAAGTTCGAGGTGCTCGTCGAGGTCCGCGCGACGGGCGGAGCCCATCATGCCGAGCATGGCGTTGGCGCGCGCCAACCGATCGGTGAGCAGCTCGCGTGCGCTGGAGCCACGGCACAGGTCCGCCACGCGCACGCCACGGCGGCCGATCTTGTCCTCGTACGTGGGGCCGATCCCGCGCCCGGTGGTCCCGATCTGCTGCTGCTGCTCGCTCGCCTGGTCCAGCAGCTTGTGATAGGGCAGCACGACGTGCGCGCGGTCGGACACGAAGAGCCGTCCGCTGATGTCGATCCCCTGCGTGCCCAGCTCGTCGAGCTCCGCGAAGAACGTCTCGGGGTCGAGCACCACCCCGTTGCCGACCACGCAGGTGGCCCCGCCGTGCAGGATGCCGGAGGGAATCTGGTGCAGGACGAACTGGCGGTCCCCGACCACCACCGTATGGCCCGCGTTGGCCCCGCCCTGGTAGCGGACCACCACGTCGGCCTGTTCGGCCAGCACGTCGACGAGTTTTCCCTTCCCCTCGTCGCCCCACTGTGCGCCCACGACCACGACGCAGTTGTGCTTCCGGTCGAACATGCAGACCCCGTTGGCAGACATGAAAAAAGGCCCCTCGCGGGGCCGATGATCGACTCCGACCAAAGCTAGGCGCCGGCGCTCACCGGGTCAATTCGAGGCCTGTCCCGCATCGGCCATGGCCTGGGCGAAGGTTTCCCCCTTGCCGTCGCGAGCAGCCTTCTCGACCGCCTTGCGGAACGGTGCCGCGTCGCCGCCCATGGCCATCGTGTCCCGCAGCGACTGGGTCACCTCGACCCACTCGCAGACCAGCCGGCGCCCCGCCTCCCCCTGCCCCGGAATCAGGCGCTGGGCCACGACCGCGCGCAGCGACGCGGCGAGCCGGATCCTTCCCACCTCGCGCTCCTCGGGCATCAGCGTCGCCACCATCTGCACCAGGGCAGTGGCGATGTCGGCAGCGCTGATCGCGGCCAGCACCAGGCATCCCGACTCGGCGGCGCGGATGGCCCGGTCGAGCGCAAGCGGGTCGCGCAGCTCGCCAACCACCACCACGTCGGGATCCTGCCGCATCACCGCCTGCAGGCCAGTCGCCACGTCGTCGGTATCGGTGCCCACTTCGCGCTGGGAGACCGAGCTGGAGAGATCGCGATGCAGGTACTCGATCGGATCCTCGAGCGTGACGATGTGCCGCTCCTGGCTCCGGTTGATGTGATGCACCATCGCCGCGATCGTCGACGTCTTCCCCGAGCCGCTGGGGCCCGCCACCAGCACCAGGCCGTCGGGCGCCTCGGCGAATCGCGTGATGACATCGGGAAGACCCAGGGTCTCGGGCGTGGGCACCGAGAACGGGATGACCCGGAGCACCACCATGAACGACGATCGCTGACGCAGCACGTTGACGCGGAACCGGCCGACCCCCTGGATGCCCCACGAGCAGTCGAAATCACGCAGCGTGTCGAGGCGGGGATCGTCGAGTGCGAGGCCCGCAAAGGTTGCGGCGAGGGCGCGAGTCTGGTCCGGCGTGAGTCGCTGGCGCGTGAGGGGAACGAGCTGTCCCTCCACCCGTGCACGGAAGACGTCTCCGGCCTTGGCGTGCACGTCCGACGCGCCGCGCAGCACGGCGGCCTTGAGGACGCGGGTGAGCATCGGGGAACTCATGTGACCTCCGGCAGGAAGCCCATCCGGCTGGTGATTTCCGTCATTGTCGATGCCGCCAGCTCCCGCGCCACGCCAGCACCCTCGGCGAGGAGGCGCGAGACGCGGGCGGGATCGGCCGACAGCGCCAAGGTGCGCTCGCGCAGCGGTGCGAGGGTCGCCGTCATGTTGTCGGCCAGCACGCGCTTGCACTCGAGACACCCCCACCCCGCGGTGCGGCAGTTGGTCGCCACCGTCGCGACCGTCTCCGGGGGCGAGAAGTGCCCGTGCAGCGTGTAGATGTTGCAGAGCTCCGGCGTGCCGGGATCCTTCCGCGTCTTGCGTGCCGGATCGGTCATCGCCGGTCGCAGCTTCTCCCAGATCTGCGCTGGCTCCTCGGTCACCGTGATGGTGTTGCCGAGGCTCTTCGACATCTTCGCCTGGCCATCAAGGCCGATGATCCGTCGCGCCCCCGTGAGGATCGGCTGCGGCTCGGGCAGCAACGGGTCGCCCCCGGCAAACTCCGCATTCCACTTCCGGGCGATCTCCCGCGCCAGCTCGAGGTGCTGCACCTGGTCCTCGCCGACCGGCACCGCCTCGGCGCGGTACACGAGGATGTCGGCGGCCATCAGCACCGGGTAGCTCAGCAATCCGGCAGGGATCGATTCCGTGCGTTGCGACTTATCCTTGTACTGCGTCATGCGCTCGAGCTCACCCACCGGCGTGATGGTGGTGAGCAGCCACGCCAGCGTGGTGTGCGCCGGCACGTGACTCTGCACGAAGAGGGTGGATCGCGACGGATCCACCCCGGCGGCCAGCAGCCCGATCGCCATCTGCCGTGTTCGCTCCGCCAGGCCCGACGCGTCGTAGCGCCCCGTGATGGCATGCTGATCGACGATGCAGTAGAGGCACTCGTGCGCATCCTGCAGCGCGACCCAGTTGCGGATCGCACCGAGCCAGTTGCCGATGTGCAGCTCACCTGAGGGTTGTATGCCGGAGAAGACACGCGCCATGGCGGCAAGCTACCCGTGCGGCTGGAGGGCGGCAACATGAGCACAGCGGCGCAGGCGCTGCTTCGGCTGGCGGAGCGCGCCGCGGCACGCGCGGCTGCATGGCTGCGCGAGGCGCGGCCTCCCATCGCCTCCGACTGGGCGATGAAGGGGCAGCGGGACTGGGTCACGGAGGTGGACCGGGGCACCGAGGAAAGAATCCGCGACACGCTCCTCACGGCCGAACCCGGCAGCACGATCCTTGGCGAGGAACTCTCGCCCGAGGAGTCTGGGCTCGCAGGGCTGGTGTGGATCGTGGACCCGCTGGATGGCACAGCCAACTTCCTGCACCACTACCCATGGTGGGGCGTCTCCATCGCTGCCGCGATCGACGGTGAGCTGGTGGCCGGCACGGTGGTCGATGTCCCCGGGATGCGGCGATGCAGCGCCTGGGCCGGAGGCGGCGCGTGGGACGGTGGCCAGCGCCTGCGTGTTTCCGGCATCGATGTCCCGGCCCACGCAATGATCGGGACCGGTCTCCCGTTCAAGCGCCCCGAGGAGATTCCCCGCTACCTCGCACAGCTCGAGCTCGTCCTGCCGGCAACGAGCGGTGTCCGGCGCGCAGGCTCGGCCGCGCTCGACCTTGCGAGCGTGGCGCGCGGGCACTTCGAGGCATTCTGGGAGCTGACCCTCGCCCCCTGGGACGTTGCCGCAGGCATGCTCCTGATCCGGGAGGCCGGCGGGGTGGTCACCGACCTGGAGGGTCACCCGGCCACGATCCGGCACGGCGGCCTGGTGGCTGGCAATCCGTCGATGCATGCCTGGCTGCTGGAGACGATCAATTCACAGTGACGTGGCGATGCGCTCCTCGAGGCGTCGCCGGGCGCCGGGGGTGAGCATGTCGGAGGCGATCACCCGACGCACGGCAAGGGCGCGGAAGGAGTAGCCCCGTGCGTCTCCCCGCAGCCATCCCTGCTGCTCGAGGGTATCGATGGCTGCGAGGGCGGCACCCTCAGACATCTCCGCAAGCCGGCTGATCGACTGCACCTGGAAGGGCGCCTCGAGCAACGACGAGAGCTGGAGCACCAGCCTGGCATCGGCGGACAGCTCCCGGAACTGCAACCTGATCGACGCCGTGAGCGCCTGCGGGATGGCGCCCGGCAGTGTGGCATCGAGGGTACGGTGTTCCGCGGGCCAGGCACCGGGTACCCCCTCGAGCGAAAGTCCGGCCTTCACGCCCCGCAGGACCTCGACCGCGAGCGCGGGAAGCCCGGCCGACTCCACCATGATCCGGCGCGTGAGACGGTCCACGTCCTCATCGGTCCATCCGGCCATGAAGGATGCGACCAGCTCACGCAGCGGCCCCGGACCGAGCGGCTGCAGCTCCACCATGCACCCGTGCCCATCGCGCCCAGCCATGCGTCGCAGCTCGTCACACCCGGCAGAGGCACACCTCCGGTCGATCGCCGAGACGAGGGTGACCGGCTGCCCTGCGAGCTGCCTGATGACCAGCAGCAGCTGCCGCATGCCTGCGTCACCAAGCCTCTCGATGTCGTCGACCAGGAGCACCACGGGATGCTCCTGGGCCACAGCATGGAGCACCCCGGCCAGCGCATCGCCGACCGGCATGCCGGGGTCCTGCATCCCCGGATACCGGTCGGCCCATGCAGGCAGGCGGGCCGCAAGGGTCGCGACCGCATGCGGGTGGGCCCCGGCGATCCCCGGCGCCCCGGCAAGCGCCGCGGCAAGGCCGAGCAGCAGTGATTCTGGTGCATCGCGATCGACGTCGAGCGCAAGCACGCGGGCGACGGTCGCGCCATCGAGGGTGGCGCGGGACGCAAACTCCGCCAGCATCCGGGAGCGGCCGCTTCCAGCGTCGCCATTGACCAGCAGCAGTGGCGCTGAATGGGCACCCGCGGAAGCGGACCGCCACGCGCGGAGCATGGTGTCGAGTTCCATTGCGCGACCGACGAGCACGTCGCCGGTGGGAATGTCGCGTTCGGCACGTCGCGCGGTGGCCTGACTGATCCGGCGCTGCAGGTCGCGCGTATCATCCTCGACCTCGGCTCCGAGCTCCCGATGCACCCGCTGCGCGAACGCCGCCCCGTATGCCATCGCGGCGCTGCGATCCCCCGCGAGCCAGAGGGATCGGATCATCGAACGCGCGGCCACGTTGCTCAGCGGATCGATGGCACTGGCGCGGGACGCGAGGCGCACGGCGTCGCGGTGACGCTCGGCATCCTCCGCGCGCGCCACCGCCCGGTCGAGGGCGCGCACCAGGCGCGGTCGCCATTCACGGCGCTGCTGGTCCAGCCACTCGTCGAACACGGGGGCATCGCGGATGGAGAATCCCTCGCAGAATTCCCCGCGCGCCAACTGGTCCCAGCGATCCTCGGGCTGCTCGCTGTCGAGTTCGAGGTTACCCGTCCACTTCACCCCGAAGGTGCCGGTCGCGATCGCGTCGTCGCCAGCATTCCGGCGCACGACCCGCAGCGCCTCGTTGAGCGAATGCCGCGCCGCGGACTCCGCCTTGTCTCCCCACAACATGCTGATCAGCTGATCCCGACTGCGCTGGCGATCCGGCGCGCACCAGAGCGCGATGCAGAGGCCGAGGTGCTTTCGCCAGAGCATCTCCGGCGGTGCCGCCGACCCATCGATGGCGATGACCGGCGTGCCCAGCAACGAGGCGCTGATCAGTGGCATCGGCTGCTCGCGGTCACCAGGCGATGGAGCCATTCGGTGAAGCTGCGATCGGCGGCGCGCCACAACTCCTGCACCCGGCTGAGGAGCGCACATCCGCGAGCCGTCTCGCCACGCTCCAGCAGGGATTCGGCGAGGCGCACTCGCGCGATGCCCGAGAGCGCGGCGTCGATCTCGCCCTCCTGTGGCTGGTGCGCCGGCCAGCCACGCACGTCGCTGTTCTCGTGCCAGATCCATTCGCGTTCGGCCGGGATGCGGTGTCCCATCGCCAGGTGCCACTCGCCCCGCCGAAGGTAGGTCACGCTGCGCACCAGGGGGCTGCGCATGAACGTGAGCGAGTCGGGCCACTCCGTTGCGATGCGCCGGCTCGCATCCAGGGCGCGGGCGGGATCACGGCGGCGCCCCGCATCGAACGCGCCGAGCAAGGCCACCATGTCGGCCTCGAAAGGTGTGCGCGCAACACCTTGGAGCGCCTTCGCCAGGGAATCGCGCGTCGGAAGCCCTCGCTCGCCTGCGTCGAATGCAAGCAGCCAGGACGCGCGAAACCGGAGCGCAGGCATCACGGTCAGTTGCGCTGCCTCGGCTGCCGCCCGGACCACCCGCCCGTGCGGGATCGGCATGCCGGCCGCGGACAGCATGATCGGCCACTCTGCGCGCTGCATCCTCCACTCGGGCGCAGCGTCGACCCGAGACGCGGAATCCAGTCGCTCCAGCGCCCGGTCCACCTGGCCCGACAGCAGCGCGGCCAGAGCCTCGCCGGCGAGGCCACTGGCGCGTGACGACGCATCCGGGGCGCTCTCCACGAGCGAATGCGCGATCGCCGCCTGGTCGGCGGGGTCGTCGAACAGCACCCCGAAACGAACCACCTCCCGCAGGGCCACGCGCGTCGCGCTGTCCGCACGCCAGAGCACCCACGTGCGCATCGGGACCGCCACCAGACGATTGAATCGCCCCGCCCGGGCGAGCCGCAGGAAACCGTTCCAGTCATCGCCGGCGGGCGCCAGGGCACGTCGCAACCGGAGCTGCGAGTCAGCGAGGGAGCGCGCGCCGACCCGGATGGCCCCCCATGTGGTGTGCAGGAGGGCGTCGACCTGCTCGACCGGGGGGAGATCTCCCGCCACCGCAAGCTGCGAATCGATCGCCTCGCGAAGGGGGTGCCCGGTCAGCGGGCCGCGACTGAACAGTTCATTCGCGCGCAGCTGGCGGATGAGCGCGAATTCCGGAAAGCGCACCCGCAGCGTCTCGTAGGATGCGAGGCGCGAGGCGAGATCCCGGTCCTGCTGGATCTCGACCAGCTCGCGAAACGGAGACGGCACTCGTGGCTCGCCGGCGAGCTCCCGCAACTGGGCATCGAAGGGGCGACGCGCCCACTTCAACGCCATCGCCTCACCCCACGTGGCCATGAAGAATCCGGGATCGATCGATCGTGCGGCATGATACGCCCGCACCGCACCGGCAGCGTCACCTCGGTTGAAGCGCTCCGCGCCGTCGAAGTACGCGCGCACGGCCTGCATGTCGTGACTGACCGCAAGGGCATCACGGAACTCGATGGCGCGCGCCGGCAGCAGCCGGTGGATGAGGGAATCGGCAACCGCCATGCCCCATCCGGTGAGATCCTGCCCGTTGCGCCGGACCGTGATGTCATGGCGAAGCGCGCCGGACGCCTCGCGCACCTCGATTCGCACGACCTGCGAATCGGCGTCGCCGCCGCTGAGGGTACCGCCCACGAACAGCCCGTCCCGCCGGTCCGTGGATGCCGCGCGATCGCTCAACCAGGGGCGCACGCGCGCCGGAGGAAACCACTCCAGCGGGAGCGTCACCAGTCGTGACAACTCGGCACCCTCCGCACCACCGCGAAAGCTGTCGATCGCCATCGCCCAGGTCCCGGAGGCGAGGGCTGGGGACCCGGCGGCCGGGATCGACCGCACGAGCGCGGCGACCAGCACCACGGCGGCCGCCATGGCCGCGACGCGTGGCGCCGACACCCTGCGCGAACGCAGGGCGTCGCCGAACGCCCTGGCCGACCGCCATCGCCGGGCGGGCTCAGGAGCCAATGCCCCGCGCACCCCTCGTCGGAGCGAAGGTGGCACCACGCGCCATGTGTTGCGCCTGCCGTGACGGGAGGCATCCCATCGCAGCCCGGTGCTGGCCTCGTAGAGGGTGGCACCCAGCGAATAAAGATCGGAGTGCACGGTGGCCACGCTGCCTTGCCGAAGCTCGGGCGCCATGTACCGCAGCGTCCCGACCAGGTGACCGTCACCGGTCAATGTCTGCCCGGCGGGCTGCTCCAGGGCCGCGACCCCGAAATCAGCCAGGAGCGCGTGATCGCCGTTGAGGAAGACGTTGGACGGCTTGATGTCGCGGTGGAGGATGCCGGCGTCGTGTGCACAGGCAAGCGCGTCGATCAGCTCGGTGGCGACCCGCATCGCGGCCCGCGCGTCGAGTGGCGCCGTGCGCAGTCTGGCATCGAGGGTGTCATCCCCAAGGTACGGCATCACGAACCACAGCAGCCCGCTGTCGCTGGATGCATCGAGGATGGGGACGATGTGTGGATGGACCAGCTGCGCGAGGATGCGGCATTCGCGAAGGAAGCGCTCGACCGCCACCGCCGTGGCGTGCTCCGGGGGGAGCAGCTTGATCGCGACCACACGGTCAAGCAGCGGATCGCGGGCCTCGAACACCACGCCCATCCCGCCCGCGGCGATCTCGCGGATGATCTCGTACCTCGGCTCGACGGCCGCAGCGAGGCGGTCCCGCAGCGTGGGCAAGGGTACTCCGGCGATGGGGCGGTGACCGAGAGTATAGCTCGCTTGACCGCCACTTGACCCCAGGCCGGCACCCTTGGGCAACCACTTACCAGGGAGTACCGTCCGTGATCCTCCTCATCCTTGCTGCCATCGCGCTGCTGGCCAGCCCCGTCGACACGCTTCCCGTCCACGCCCCCCGGGCCCGGGTCGAGGTTGATTCCGCCCGGCACCTGATACGGATCCAGGTGGGCCGGTGGGACATCCCCCCGTCGGATGCCGGCTATGGCCACGCTGGGCACGGCGGCCCGGATCCCGAAGTGTTCGACTTCCCCGTGGACGGATGGGTGCACGGCATCGGGATGCGATTGACCGACGGTGGTGGACGCGAGCTCCCCCGCACCCTGCTGCATCACCTGGCCGTGATCAACTTCGCCCGACGCCAGCTTCTCAAGGGCACACCGGAGCGGCTCGTGGCATTCGGGCAGGAAACCGAGGACATGCACCTTCCTGCCACGGTGGGAATCCCGATGAGCAAGGGAATGCCGATGGTCGTGGCCCTGGCGTGGTTCAATCCGGGGGATGCGGTCATCCGGGGTGCATCGGCGGAGCTCGAGGTCGAATGGACCCCGGCCAACATCTTCCCGCGTCCTGCCACCATCTACCCCGTCTCGATGGACATGGTGGATGCGCAGGGTGTCAACTCGGGGTACGACCTCCCTCGAGGCTTCAGCCGCCAGTCGATTGAGTTCTCACTCCCCGTAAGTGGCCGGGTGATCGCGGCCGGGGGGCACCTGCACGATTATGGCCGGGTACTCACCCTGGCGGATGCCCTCGACAGCACGCGCCACATCATCACCCTCGCGAGCAGGCAGGACGATTCCGGTCGCGTGGTCGGCATGCAGCGGGTCACACCCGGGCTCGGGGGACGCGGGATCCCGCTTCAAGGCGGACATCGATACCTGCTGGCCGCCGAAAACATGAGCCCGGCGCCACGCATCCTGCCGCGCCAGGCGATGGGTTACATGGTGCTGCTTTTCCAGCCGGACGCCCGGGCCGTGTGGCCGCACCCGGACACCGCCAGCGTGGAGTGGCGCAGCGAGTACACCTATCTCTTCGGTGGCGGAATGCACATGCACTAGCTCTCCGCGCGGCGACCACCACCCCTGAGCACGAAGGGCCCCCGGCGATGCGGCCGGGCGCCCTTCGGTGGAGGTGCGCTGCCGGTTCAGTCCCGTCCGGTCAGCACTCTCGGGCCGTCGGGACCGATGGCGACGGTGTGCTCGAAATGGGCTGCGAGCGAACCGTCCTGGGTCACCACGGTCCACTTGTCCTTGAGCGTGCGCGTCAATGGTGAGCCCACGGTGATCATCGGCTCGATGGCGAGGGTCATTCCGGCACGCAGCGCGGGGCCACGACGCGGGGTGCCGAAGTTCGGCACCTGGGGTTCCTCGTGGAATCGAGTCCCGATCCCGTGCCCGACGAGCTCCCGTACCACGCCGAACCCCGCCCCCTCCGCGACGGTCTGCACGGCGTGGCCGATGTCGCCCACATGATTTCCCACCGTGGCCGCCGCGATTCCGGCTGCGAGGGACGCCTGGGTCACGTCGAGCAGCCGCTGGGCCTCGTCCGAGATGGCGCCGACCGGGATGGTCGTCGCCGAGTCGGCGTGCAGGCCATCCACGCACACGCCGCAATCGACCGACACGATCGAGCCGGCGGTCAGCTTGCGCTGCGTGCTGGGGATGCCGTGCACGATCTCCGCGTCGATCGAGATGCAGAGGGTCTTGGGGAAGCCGTACAGTCCCTTGAAGGACGGCGTGGCGCCCTCGTGCGAGCGGATGAACCGTTCCGCCTCGCGGTCGAGATCCTCCGTCGTCATCCCGGGGGCAATGATCTCGCGCATCCGCGCCAGGGTGTCATGCACGATCCGGCCGGCGCGCGCCATGGTGTCGAGCTCGCGCGCCGACTTGATGGTGATCACGCGTCGCGCACCGCGGCCAGCACGCGCGAGGCGATTTCCTCCACGCCGCCCACGGCGTCGAGACGCGTCACCCCGCCCCGGGCCTCGTACCAGTCGAGCACCGGCGCGGTCTGCGTGCGATACGCTGCCAGGCGTGTGGCCACCGCGGCCGGATCGTCGTCGGCGCGCTGCTCGCTGGTGCGGCGCTTGTCGAGGCGCTGCAGCAGTTCCTCATCGCGGACGTCGAAGAAGAGCACGTGATCCATCGACCGGCCCCGGGCCGCCAGGAGTTGCTCCATCCCCTCTGCCTGCGGAATGGTGCGCACCACACCGTCGAAGATCACGCCGCCGGCGGCATCCGGGCGCGCGATCTCGTCGGCGATCACCCCGAGAATGATCTCATCGCTGACGAGGTGACCCGCCTCCATCACCGCGCGCGCCTGCTGCCCGAGCGGCGTGCCGCGCTGGACGGCGTCGCGGAGCAGGTCGCCGGTGGCGAACTTCGGCAGACCGAGCGCCTTCGCGAGGAGCGCGCCCTGGGTGCCCTTGCCGGCACCGGGGGGACCGAGGAGCAGGATATCCATGTCACCCTCCGACAGTCGTGAGTCGTGCGTCGTGCGTCAGGAGTCAGGAGGATCGAAAGGGGTGGCTCCGAGCCACCGGGCCACCCCCTCAAGCGAGTCCACTTCCTGACTCACGACCTCAAATGCCGAACCGGCTCTGCCTTCCCCGGAACTTCACCCGCCCGGACTTCATGAAGCCGTCGTACTTCCGGAGCTGGCGATGCTGGTCGATCTGCGCCATCGTGTCGAGCAGCACACCCACCACGATGAGGATCGAGGTTCCCCCGAACTGGAACTGGGTGATGCCAACCGCGTTGGCCATCGCAATCGGGATGATCGCCACCACGGCCAGGAAGAGCGACCCCGGCAGGGTGATGCGACCCAGCACGCCGTCGATATAGTCCGCCGTGGCGGATCCGGGGCGCACGCCGGGAACGAAGGCCCCCTGCTTCTTCAGGTTCTCGGCCAGGTCGACCGAATTGAAGATGATCGAGGTGTAGAAGTAGCTGAACACCACGATCAGCAGGGCGAAGAGCAGGTCATACGGCAGCGAGCCGGGCGCAAGGAAGTTGCCGATCTCGCTCAGCGCCGGCGAGCCGGTGAACTGGGCGATCGTCGCCGGCACGATGATGACCGTCTGCGCGAAGATGATCGGCATCACGCCGGCCGTGATCAGCCGGATCGGGATGTAGGTCTTCTGTCCCTCGCGGATCCGTCCGCGGCCCATGACCTTGCGCGGGATCTGGATCGGGATCCGCCGCAGCGCCAGTGTCATCGCGACCACCGCGGCCACCATGGCCAGCAGCACCACACCCAGCAGCAGCACGCCGCCGATCGACACGACGCCCTGGCGCACGTATGCCAGCGTCTGGATGAGCGCCGGCCAGATCCGCTCGAGGATCGAGACCGTGATCAGGATGCTCATGCCATTGCCGATGCCGCGCTCGGTGATCTGCTCACCAAGCCACATCACGAAGATCGCACCGGTGGTCAGGGTCGCCACCATGATCAGCCGCGAGAGGAACCCCGGGTTGGGAATGGCGCCGGGGATGCCCTCGACGAAGAGCGAGAAGGTGTACGCCTGCGACAGGGAGATCGCGACCGTGAGGTAGCGGGTCCACTGCGTGAGCGTCTTCCGCCCCTCCTCGTCCTTCTGCATCTTGCCGATCGAGGGCACGATCCCGCCGCCGAGCTGGAAGACGATCGAGGCCGAGATGTACGGCATGATGCCGAGGGCGAAGATCGTCGAGCGCGAGAGCCCGCCACCCAGGGCGTCGTACAGCGAGAAGAGCGTCGCCGCGGCCGACTGCTGGATGTACGTCGAGAGGGCGAGCACGTCGACCGTCGGCGCCGGGATGTGGGCGCCGACGCGGTAGATCACGATCGCCAGCAGGGTGAAGAGGAGCTTGTTCTTCAGCTCCTGGTCCATCTGTGGCACGCGGGGCGCCGTCATCAGGCCTCGACCCGTCCGCCGGCCGCCTCGATCTTGGTGCGGGCGGACGCCGACATCGGGACGCCACGCACCACCAGCGCACGACTCACCTCACCGTGGCCGAGCAGCTTCACGGGATCCGACGACTTCTTCAGCATTCCCGCCGCGAACAGGCTCTCCGGCGAGACTTCCTCACCGGTGATCCGGGCGAGGTCGCGAAGATTGATCGCCTGGTACGTCACCTTGAACGGGTTGGTGAAGCCGCGCTTCGGGAGGCGACGGTACATCGGCATCTGGCCGCCCTCGAAGCCCGGGTTGGTCGAGCCACCCGACCGCGCCTTGCTACCCTTGTGCCCCTTGCCGGACGTCTTCCCCAGGCCGGAGCCGGGACCGCGCCCGACGCGACGACGCGCGCGGTGCGAGCCCTTGGCCGGGCGCAGGTTCGACAGGGTGATCCGGTCCTTGCTGTCCGCCATCTCAGGCCTCCCCGGCCGGCGACACCTCGACGAGGTGGCGCACCTTGTACAGCATGCCGCGCATGGTCGCCGTGTTGGCGACCTCGACGGTCGACTGGTGATGCTTCAGGCCGATGGCCTTCAGCGTCCGGTTCATCGTTTCCGAGTGCCCGATGCCGGAGCGGATCTGCTTGACGCGCAGGCGCGCCGCATCAGTCTCGCTCGGGATCACCGCGGCATGGTGCGCCGGGCCCTGCCGGCCCACCACTGGATTACGTCCCATGACTCACGCCTCCTGGCGCGCGCGATAGCCGAGCTGGTCGACCTCGACGCCGCGCTCGCGGGCGACCTGCTTCGCCGACACCAGCGACTGCAGGCCTGCCATCGTCGCCCGCACCATGTTGTGCGGATTGTTCGAGCCGAGGCTCTTGGTGAGGATGTCGGTGATGCCGGCGCACTCGAGCACCGACCGCACCGGACCGCCGGCGATCACGCCGGTGCCGCTCGCCGCCGGCTTCAGCAGCACGCGACCCGCCCCATGCTCGCCGATCACCTCGTGCGGGATCGTGGAGCCGTTGCGCGGGATCTCCACCATGGCGCGCTTCGCTGCCTCGACGGCCTTGCGGACCGCTTCGGCCACCTCGTTCGCCTTGCCGCTTGCCATGCCGACGCGACCCTTGCCATCCCCCACGGCCACGAGCGCGTTGAACGAGAAGCGCCTGCCGCCCTTGACGACCTTCGCGACGCGGTTGATGGCCACGACGTTCTCGACGAACTCGCTCTGGCCCTCGCCACGATCGTCACGCCGGTTGCCGCCACGGCCGCCGCCAGGGCCGCCACGGCCGCCGCCGCCCTGACCGCCACGGCCGCCCTGGCCACCACGGCCACGACCACCCTGGTTGCCGTGCGTGCCGGTCCCGCCGCCGCGCCCGGTGCTCTCACCGCCGCCGGCGGCGCCGCTGTGCGACCCGACGGTG
>JADMIO011367121.1_pt1 | contig 36493 bp, 36 predicted proteins | sample 8958161 | NCBI WGS metagenome assembly JADMIO01 (sample SAMN16585339, study PRJNA669376) | soil metagenome | isolation source: Crop rotation soil | place: USA: Cullars Rotation, Alabama | collected 2011
GCCGCGACTTCAAGTCACGTGAATTCCAAGCTTCGGATCCCACTGTGCTGGAAAGCGTTTGGACGTACCGGCCACCTGAGCACGCGCGCCATCTTCGGCGCAACTGCCGTCGCCAATGTGACCCCGGATGAGGCTGACCGCACGCTCGATCTGCTGCTGAAGTATGGGGTCAACCACATCGACACGGCTGCCAGCTACGGCGACTCGGAACTGCACATCGGCCCGTGGATGGCGCAGCACCGCAAGGACTTCTTTCTGGCGACCAAGACCGGCGAGCGCACCTACACGGGCGCGAAGGAACAGTTCGAACGCTCGCTCGACCGCCTGCGCGTCGATTCGGTCGATCTGATCCAGCTTCATTACCTCGTCGGCGAGGACGAATGGCAGGTGGCGATGGGGCCGGGCGGCGCGCTCGAATATCTGCTCGAAGCCCGCGACAAGGGACTCGTCCGCTTCATCGGCGTGACCGGCCACGACGTCGCCATCGTCGACATGCACCAGCGCAGCCTGCACCGCTTCGACTTCGACACGGTGCTGCTGCCCTACAGCTACATCATGATGCAGAACCCGACCTACGCCGCCGGATTCGAGGCTGTCCTCAAGCTGGCGCGCGAGCGCAACGTCGCCGTCCAGACGATCAAGGGTGTCACCCGCCGACCCTATCAGACGACCGAGCACGGCTTCGCCACCTGGTACGAGCCGCTGACCGATCAGGCCGCCATCGACGCGGCTGCCCACTGGGTGCTCGGCCAGCCGGAAGTGTTCCTGAACACTCCCGGCGATCTGCGCGTACTGCCGAAAGTCCTCGACGCCGTCAGCCGCTTCGAGGCGCGCCCGTCCGACGAGACGATGCAGTCCGTCGTCAGCGAATGGGCGATGGCTCCACTGTTCACCTAGATCGTGAAATGATCTGTCAGCCGTCTGTCTTGAGTGCTTGCTTCGGCTGTTGGTCCGCGAGAGTCTGCGCGCCGGTCGTGGGTTCTTCGACTTTGGCTTTCGCTCCGCGCGCCTCAGCTTCCGCCGCGATCCGCGCGATCATTCCGCTAAAGAGCAGCGGGTGGACCGGCTGCAGCGCCCACCAGTAGAGCAGGCCCGGCAGCCCTTTCGGCGCGAAATAGGCGGTCTGTACCAGCTTTGTCTTGCCCGACTCGACTTCCTCAGCTTTGAATTCCAACCAGCCGCGACCCGGCAGCTTCATCTCGGCACGCAGCCGCAGCAAATGATTTGGCTCGACGGCTTCGACGCGCCACCAGTCGACATAGTCGCCTTTACGCAGATTGGTCGGGTCGCGTCGGCCACGCCGCAAGCCAGTGCCACCAAAGACAATGTCTAAAAGGCCGCGAAGCTGCCATGCCCGGTTGAGATAAAGCCAGCCTGTCTTGCCGCCGAGCATGGTGAACATGGCGTAGACGAACTCCGGTCTTGCATTGACCACGCGCTCGCGTCGGGCGAATAACATCCCTCTGGTATCGCCCATGCTGACCGACTCGTCGGCCTCGTCAAGCGCATTTGTCCATGACGACTCGACCGGACCATTGTTCAGCTCGCCGAGCGCGCGTTTGAGCGCGTCCCGGTAGCCAATCGGCCTGATCGCCGGAAACAATCTGCGCGCGCTGTCGTTCCGGACAATGACCTCATTCCGCAGACCTTCGATCAGCGGCCGTGCGACCGTGGCATTGATCGGCGTAATCAGGTGAATCCAGTACGAAGATAAAGTCGGTGTCAGCACCGGTGTCGGGATAATCAGTCGCTTGAGGTCGCGCTCGTCGGCATAGATCAGCATCATCGAGGCGTAGGTCTGCACGTCTGCGCCGCCGATTTCGATGACCTGACCGGCGCTATCCGGCGTGTCCAGCGCCGCAACCAGATAATCAAGCACATCGTCGATAGCGATGGGTTGAATGCGGTTGAACACCCACCGCGGGCAGACCATCACAGGCAGCCGTTCCGTCAGGTAGCGGATCATCTCGAACGACACGCTGCCCGCACCGACGACGATAGCAGCGCGAAATTCGGTCACCGGAACACCCGCATCGCGCAGAACGTCGCCGGTGCGGTGGCGCGATTGAAGGTGCTGCGAGAGCTGTGCATCATCGTCGCCCAGCCCCCCGAGGAAGATAATCCGCCCGATCCCGGCTGCGCGCGCAGCCGCGGCAAAGTTACGCGCGGCTGTTGCGTCCCGGTCGGCGAAGCCGGTCCCGTTCTCCAGACTATGGACGAGATAGTAGGCGACATCGACGCCTTCAAGCGCCGGCTTGAGCGTCTCCGGTTTGCCGACATCGCCCTTCACGATTTCAACCTCGTTCGACCATGAGCGCCCGTCCAATCGGCCAGGATCACGCGCCAGTACGCGCACACTGTATCCGTGCTTGAGCAGGCGGGGGACCAGTCGCCCGCCGATGTGGCCGGTCGCGCCGGTGACGAGCAGCCGAGGCCGCGCAGATACTTCCATTGCTGTCTCCTAATCAAGCTTTGATCTGACATTCATCATAACGAACTCATACCGATATGGGTTGAGAGCCGCTAGAGAAGATGCTCAGGCCACCATGAGTGGCGCTCATTTCGACCTGACCCGCCGCCTGCACCGTCGGCGTTTGATTTCCTGCCGCGCCTCGATCCACAGCCGGCGCACCATGCCAATGTCCTCAACAATCGCCTCGTCGAGCGGCAGGCCGAGCCGTTCGAACCAGCGTTGCCGGGCTTCCGTCTCGATCTTCGCCCAGACTTCCGCCTCGACCGGGTCGCGCGCTTCCAGATCCTCGCCCGGCGCGAGCGGCACGTAGCGGCTCCAGTCGAGCGGCTGACAGGCGGCTGCCCGACGTCGCGCCTGCCGGAGCGCCCGCTGATAGCTGGTCAGCCACAGGTCGAGGCGTTCGTGCGGCTCGCGCTGGAATGATGACCCCGGCATCCAACCCGGATGGATGATTCGCTCTCTCACGTTCTCCTCCTCGCTATCCATGTGGATAAAAAAATGGTCACTGACGGCGAACAATCGTCCTCGCCGTCTTGTTTCGCACCCCGAAAAAGAGGATCGCGTGGTGTCCGTTTCCCGGCCAAACCGGCCGAAATTCGCTATACTCCGGCGATTGAAAGCGCCAATTGGATCGAAAGCGGGTCAGGCATGGCAACGACGTTGATCGACTGGCTTCAGCAGGAAATCGACCAGCGCCGCATGAGCGTGCGCGAGTTCGCCCGCCGCGCCGACCTCTCGCACGGGACGCTCAACCGCATCCTCGCGCCGGAGAACGAAGACGACCGCTACCCGTCGGTGCGGACGCTGGTCAAGCTGGCGCGCTTCACCGGCGTCGATCTATGCACGCTGGTGGCGCTCGTCGCCCCGGAAGACACCGGCATCGACGCCGACGCCAATATTCTGGTCGGGCGCATCCGCCGTCTCAGCCCCGAAAGCCGCGAGATCGCCGAGAACTTCATCCTCGGAACGCTGCTCAAGGGACGCAAGCAGGGCGGCTAACGCCATCCGTTCCCGGCAGCCAAGCCGGGCGACCATGCAGATCAACGCCTCGTCGGTGAGCATCGACCATCCTGTTTCTCGCTTTCTACACAGTGTTGTCAGCGCCACGAATGCAGCGGGAGCAGCCCGCCCCGCTGGATCCCTGAATCCATCATAGCACAAGTGTTCTAAAATCGAGCAAGAATCTGACCATTTGGCTGAAAGTCGTAATAGTGTGGCAGGACGTACAGGGAAACTAATTTGTTCAGGCGCAGCGCGATTTCCGTTGGCGTCCGCGCCTGTGCCGCCGGGGGCTGGTTGTAGCCTCTATCGCGCGGCTTCGCCGCGTCTGCGACCCTTTTCGAGGGCGATAGGGCTAAACCAAAGTCCACCGGGTGCGATAGCCTCCCCGAAGGGGACTACCAGAACCCAACCCGGCTAAAGCCGGCTGGAATACTGAGAACAGTTTGGTTTAGCATTTTCTCGGCACTCGGCACTCGGCACTGGCTCTACTCGTCCAGCACGGTCGACGAATTCATGCCGTGATAGGTGATGTAGTGGCCTCCATGTTCCTTGAGGATTCGCCGTGCTGCCTCGCGCTGTTCCTCGGTGTCCACACGGACGCGCACGCACAGGTGGCCGTTCTCGACGGCAGCGGCATATCGCGCCGTCAGCGTCACCGGGTTTTCGGTCATGCTCTGCACAACCTGAATTAGCCGTTTGAGCAGCGGCAGCCCGTGCGGCTCGACCTCAAGCTGGCGCGCGCCCGCGACTCCGCAGACGACGGCGACGACGTCCTCAGGGAAACCGTAGCTGCACAGCGCGTCGATGGCGGCCTGCGCGTCGCCGGCGCTGTCGATCACGCCGACGATGGTGCTGACGGGATGGTAGAGTGCCTTATCGTCTGTCGATGATGGAGCATCAGCCACGAGGTTATCTCCCTGTACCGCATTTCTTCTGAAGTCTAACATCAAACGGGGAGAGAAAAAAAGCACTGAGTCATTGAAATGCGCTTGTGCGAGGGCCATGACAGATTATCCTCCTCTCAACACTCCCTTGACACGTAACCCGATAGTTACCTATAATCAATCCGTAACCGATAAGTTACCGATTCGGAGGTCTGGATGCCCGACGACGTCTTTGCGGCGATTGCCGAGCCGACGCGGCGCGAGATTTTGAGCCTGCTCGCGCGTCAGGAGATGCCCGTCCGCGCGCTGACCGAACATTTCCCGATCAGCCGGCCGGCCGTGTCGAAGCACCTGCGCGTGCTGCGCGAGGCCGGACTGGTCGCGGAGACGAAAGTCGGGCGCGAGCGCCGCTACCGAGTCCGCGTCGAGCGCCTGCGCGAAATCCGCGACTGGATTCTGTACTTCGATCAATTCTGGCCGGACGCGCTTCAGGCGCTCAAAACCTACGTCGAGGAGACTCCCGATGCCGCCGATTCCCCCGATTAAACACAGCATCGTCGTCGATGCGCCAATTGAGCGCGTCTGGCGCGCGCTGACCACGCCCGAACAGGTCGCCGTCTGGGTCGGCGCGGTCGGCTTCCAGCCGCACATTGGCGCGAAATTCGAATTCCACGCGCCGCCGCAGCCCGGTTGGGACGGCATCACCTGGAGCGAGGTCACGGCATTAGAGCCGATGCGCCGGCTGGCGTTTACGTGGTCGGTGCCGAACTTCCCGGCCACGATGGTCGAGTTCAGCCTGCGTGATCTGGGCGGACGCACCGAAGTCACGGTCGAGCATCGCGGCTGGGAGCAGTTCGGCCCGGAAATCGCCCCGGTGCGCGACGGACTCGATCAGGGCTGGGGCGGCCACGTCCTGCCCAATCTCAAGCAACTGGTCGAGGCGACCTGAGCCAATTTCTGCGCTTAATTTGCCGTTTACACGGGCTTAAACCCCGTTGACATGCACTTGTCGGTCGTGTAAGATGATCGGCGTAGAAGGCTGCACACAGATTCAATCTCTAAATTGGTCGGTACATGCCGTTCTATATCAAGTTCTTTCGCCTCTCTCTGGGGCAGTATTCAGGAGGAAGGTTCGGCATGTCGTCCGACCGCATTCAGGGAACTGTGAAGTGGTTCAACAGCACGAAGGGTTTCGGGTTCATCGCTCGTGACAATGGCCCGGACGTTTTCGTCCACTACTCGGCCATCAAGGGCAATGGTTTCCGGACTCTCGAAGAGGGTCAGCGCGTCGAGTTCACCCTCGAACAGGGGCCGAAGGGTCCACAGGCCAGCAACGTCATCGCCGTCTAGGCGTCCAGACTAGCTTTTGATAAACGCCGTCCCATTGGGGCGGCGTTTTTGATTCCTTACGCCAGTCTCAATGGAGTGAGTTGCAGGAGCGATATAATCACTCGATAGTGTTCATGGTGCGAGCAGGGCTGCACAGAGTTCGGTTCTGGAGGACAGGCCGTGCGCAAAGTGCTGATCGTTTTGAGCGTATTGCTTTCGTTAAGCTGGACATTCGCGGTGACACGGGCGCAGGAGGCGCTCACGCAGACGGTCACTGCCGACGACGGCTCGTTTTCGATCATGATTCCCGACGGCTGGGGGGCTACAACCGATGTCGGGCGCGTTTCGGTCTTGAACCCGGATGCAACCACCTCGACGAACTTCGTGATTCAAGACCTGACCGGGTCGGTCAAGGATGCCGTCGGCCAGCTTCTCGCCCACTATGGCGCGCCTGCCAGTGTGGAAATCAGCGAGCAGCAGATCGGCGGTCGATCCGGCGCTCTGGCGCAATATGCTGACGGGAACCGATCGCTCGATCTGATTGGGGTCGATGCGGGCGGCGGCAAGGTGCTGCTGGCGATCACGTATGCGGCCAGCGATGCAGTCACGCAAATTCATCCGACGCTGGTCGCTATCGCCGGTTCGTATCAGTCCCCGCCCGGTAGTGGCAGCAGTGCTGCCGCGCCGACAACCGCGCCCGACTCCAGCACGCAGGGGGATGCACTGACCCAGACCTACACCGCCGCTGATGGCTCGTATTCCTTCATGTACCCGGCCGACTGGCCGGTTCAGGTCGATGGAACCAACATCTCGATCCTGACTCCCGATGCGTCCATGTCGGCGAATTTTCAGGTGCTTCCGCTGGCAGGGTCGGCCAAAGATGCGCTGACCACCTATCTGGCCGGCTTCAATCATCCCGATAACGTTCAGGTCAGCGATCTCCAGCTTGGCGGTCACCCGGCGGCGCTCGCCCAGTATGTCGAAGGAGATACATCTGGCGATATCCTTGTGGTCGATTCCGGCAGTGGCAAGATGTTGCAGATGGTCGTGTATTCGCCCACCGACGCGGTCGAGAAAGCCCATCCGACGCTGCTTGCCATCGCGGCGTCTTTCCAGTCCCCGGCCGGGGGCGGCGCAGCGATTGTGCCGACGGTGGATGCTTCGACGGCCATTGTGCCGGCAGTAAACGGCGTCTCGACCATTGCTTTTGGCTCCTATGACCGCGGTTATGCCGACCTGTTCACGACCGATCCGGCCGGTACGAACGTGACCCAGTTCACGCAGCAGCAGTTGAGCGCGCTCCAGCCGGCCTTCTCGCCCGACGGCACGATGCTGGCTTACATCGCCAACACCCCGACCGACAGCCAGTCCTACGACGTCTTCGTTGCGCCGGCAGGCGGCGGTGAAGCGCGCAAGCTCACGGCCCAGCCGTCAACCGATCGCGGCGCGGTCGCCTGGTCGCCGGACAGCAAGCAGTTGCTTTTCCTTGCCACGCGCAGCGCCGATGACAAGGGCAATTCACTCTATGAAATCAACGCCGACGGCAGCGGCGAGCAAAAGCTGGCGCTCGATGCCCAGGCGGTCAATGCCTTCGTCCTCGACTGGTCGCCCGACGGCCAGCACATCGCCCTGATGGCCTTCCCCAACGGCGGCCCCGACTACGCGCTGCTGATCGCCAACCCGGACGGCAGCGGCCTGACGCCGATACCGGGTTTCCAGCCGGTACAGGTCGGCGAGTTCTTCAGGTGGTCACCGGATGGTCAGCACGCCCTCATCTCCGACACCAGCAGTTTGACCGTCACCAGCGCCGATGGCTCCGCGCCGCAGGTCATTCTCGACAAATCGGCCGGCTGGACGATCAGCGGCGTCGATTGGTCGCCGGACGGGACGCAGATTGCCTTCGCCGGTTTGAAGTCACCGGACACGGCGCTCGGCCTGTACCTCATCAATGCCGATGGCTCGAACCTTCAGAAGGTCGATCTCGGCGCGCGCGAAGTCACCTTTGCCGCGCTGGCCTGGGGTACGGTTGCGTCCGGCGCGGCCGCTCCGACGGAAGCGCCGGCAGTCGAGCCAACGACCGCGTCCGCCCCTGCCGCAAGCTGCACCATTGCGGCCAAAGGCACGGCCAACCTGCGCGGCGGGCCGGGCACGACCTTCGCCAAGGCCGGGACGCTGGCTGCCGGTGTGACACAATCTGTCACAGGTCAGGCGCAGGGCGCGGACGGGTTCGTCTGGTACCAGCTTGACGGCGGCAACTGGGTGCGCTCCGATCTGGTCAACAGCAATGGCGACTGCGCCTCGGTTCCAACCGTCTCGCCCTAGCCGGTTTTCATTGACATCCTCAACGCCGCTCCTCACCGGGCGGCGTTTCTGATTCCTTACATCATGCTCTATGGAGTTTTTCGTTGAGGGGATATAATCGCTCGATAGTGTTCGTGTGCGAGCAGAACTGCATAGAGTTCGGTTCTGGAGGACAGGCCTTGCGCAAAGTGCTGATCATATTGAGCGTATTGCTTTCGTTCGGATGGACTTTTGCAGTTACGCGGGCGCAGGAAGCCCTCACGCAGACCTTCACCGCCGCCGATGGCTCCTTTTCCTTCATGTACCCGGCTGACTGGCAGGTCAGGGATACCGGCTTCGGCAAGACGCTGGTGTCAGTTCCTGCTGCGTCGCTCGAGGGCGAGATTGACTACCTGAATTTCCCCGGCGCGCTCAAGGACAACATGCGACAGCTTCTGACGTCGAAGGGCGGCGCTGCCGCCAGCAGTACGGAGATCAGCGATCTGCAAATCAACGGTCATCCGGCGGTCCAGGCGGAGAGCCTGACTGGAACCGCGATCTATCTGCTGGCGGTTGATATGGGCAGCGACATGCTGTTTTTTGACTATGTGCTTGGCTCGCCTGACAGTGTCAAGCAGGCCGAACCCACGCTGCTTGCCATCGCGGCGAGCTTACAGGCTCCGCCCGGTAGCGGCGGCAGTGCTGCCGAGCCGACGACCGCGCCTGACTCCGGCGGACAGGCCGAGGCGCTGACGCAAACCTATACCTCGACCGGCCTGTTTACCCTGATGTATCCCGATGGCTGGACGTCCGAGGCGCGCGAGGACGGCTCGGTGCTCCTGAACAACCCCGATAAGTCGGTCTATATCATCGCCGGTTACCAGCCGTTGGGACAGACCGCCAGAGAACACATGCAGGGGAACGGCGTCCCTGACAGCGACATCAACGAATTTGAAGTCGACGGTCGTACAGCCGCCAGCGGGATGCGCCCGGACAACATCTTCGTCGCCTCGGTGGATTATCCGAACGATCAGGATTTCTGGATGACCGTTGGCGGCCAGCCGGACGCCGTCCACGCCGTCGTGCCAACCGCGCTGGCGATTCTGAACTCGTTCAAGCTGATGGACACGAGCGGCGGCATTCCCCTGACTAAATCGGTGACGGCCGGCGAGGGCGCTGCCGCCATCACCGTCATGCTGCCGAACAACTGGGACGCCATCGTCGTGCCGGCCAAACAAGAGGCACACCTTGCCCTGCTCGAGTCGTTTCCCAACCACATCGGCGGCGACATCGTCTACCCGGTAGCGGCGAGAGCAGGGGGCGCCAGCACGGCTGAAGCGATCATCACGCAGGCGACGTCCAACTATGCTGGCACGGTGACCGCGTTTGAACTGGATGGCCGCGAAGCAGCGCGTTTCGATGGCGCCAAGAAGAGCGATCCCTCGACCGCCGAGTTCTACGTCATCGTGCGGGTCGAAGGCGGCGACTATGTCCTGTTCAGCTGCTACGGCCCGGTCGACGCGATGAAACAGGAAGAGGCGACCATTCTGGCGATGGCCGCAGCCGTCACGGCGGTGAATGCTGCCCCGACCGCTTCAACGCCGGTCGAGACGCAGGCCGTGATCCAGCGGCCCACTGTCGTCAACGGCGTCTCGACCATTATCTTTAGCGCCTGGCCTGATCTCTACAGCGTGAGTCCCGATGGCAGCAACCTCCGGCAGATCACGCACCAGCAGTTGAATGCCTTACGCCCGGCGCTGTCGCCCGACGGGACGATGCTGGCCTACATCGCCGGCACGTCCAACACGTCGAGCGAGGTCTCGGATGTGTTCGTCGTCCCGGTGAGTGGCGGTGAGCCGCGTAAGCTGTCGTCGCAGTCGTCCTTGGGGCCGGGGCCGGTGGTCTGGTCAGCGGACGGGACATCTCTGCTTTTCCTTGCCAACCGGGAAGGCGGCATCTATCAAACGCTGTACCGCGTCAATCCCGACGGCAGCGACGAGCAGCCGGTGACGTTCGACGGTGTCAACGTGTTTGATGAGTACAATCTCGATGTTTCGCCGGTCGATGGCCGTGTCCTGTTTATCGGCTCGGACGGCAGCGGCAATACCGCGCTGATGTTCAGCAACCCGGACGGTACCGGCCTGACGCGCGGCCCCGACGTGAACCTGCGCTTTGAGGGTGGGCTGGTGAAATGGTCGCCGGACGGCCAATCGCTGCTCGTGGACGATACACAAAGCCTGGCCGTCGTGGATGTCAATAGCGGTGGGTCGAAAACCATCCTCGACGAGACCAGTGGTCTGCTCATCTATGGCATCGCCTGGTCGCCGGATGGCACGCAGATTGCCTTTACCGGCTTCAAGCCGTCGGATGGTCAAAAGCGACTTTACACGATCAACGCCGATGGCTCGAACATGCAGTCGATAGATACGGGAAACCAGTTCCTGTCCACCGACGAAATCACGTGGGGGCTGGTGGCAGGCGGCGGATCGTCCGGTACGGCTCCGACCGAAGCACCCGCTGAAGCGCCAACCGCCGCGCCGACCAACGGCGAGGCTCCGGCTGCCGCTGCCTGTACCGTCACGGCGCGAAGCACGGCTAACCTGCGCGGCGGGCCGGGCACGACCTTCGCCAAAACCGGCTCGCTCGCTTCCGGTGTGACACAATCTGTCACAGGTCAGGCGCAGGGCGCAAACGGTAAGGTCTGGTATCAACTCGACGGCGGAAGCTGGGTGCGCTCCGACCTGGTCAACGCCGACGGCGACTGCGCCTCGGTGCCAACCGTCTCACCGTAGCGTTCATGTCATCTCCATCTCTGAACGCCGATCCCCATTGGATCGGCGTTTTCGTTCGTCCATCCGACGATTTCCCGACGCTCGCGCATTCTCCGATATAATCGAGTCACAGTCCTGTCATGACAATTCCATACCTGATCTCGACGCCGCGCCGGGATGTTGAGCCGATTGGAGAGCGGGATGAAAAGAGTCTGGCTTATTTCCATACTGCTGTTCGCTTTGACGGCGTTACCGGCCTTCGCCCAGGATGACCTGACGAACACCTTTACCTCAAGTGATGGCGTCTTTTCCTTCCAGTACCCCGATGGCTGGCAGTTCGGCCAAACCAAATCGACCGAAGCCGTCGGCCTGACCGCTGACCGCAGCGTGACCGCCGTGGTCGACTACCCGTCGTTTGAACCCAACGGCAAGGTGCTCACGCCGGTCGCCTACCTCAACCAGACCATCATCGACCTGGGCAAAGATAAGCTCACCGACGCAAAGGTGACGCCCATACAGATCGGCGGTCGGGACGCGGCCCGCCTCAACGCGAAGTCTTCCGCCTTCGGCACGCTGCTCTCGCTGACGATTGCCTTCCCTGAGCATCTAGCCGCGTTCGCCTTCATCGGCACAGACGATGCGATCCACGAGCAGGAAGCGACGCTCTTCGCCATCGCCACCAGTTTCACGCTGCCGACCAGGCCGGCTGTCTCTGCCAAAGCCTCTGGGAAGCCGGCCAGGAACGCCACAGGCGAACTGGCGCTGACCCGAACGTTCACGCTCAGTGATGGCACGTACTCGATCAAATATCCCGACGGCTGGGATACCCTGGAAACGGGGTTCGGAGCCGCCGCCATCTACGATGGCAACGATGTTTCCTTTACCTTCGCTTATCCCGTCGGCGACGCGACTACAGAGACTCCACGCACCGTTCTGGCTGGCCTGTTCGCTGATGGAAAATTCACTGACCTGGATATCAACGGGCATAGGGCCACCCGAATCGAAAACTTCAAGGCGATGAAGAACGCGGTGGCGCTGCTGGTCGATTTCGATGGTAACTATGCCCAATTCCTGTGGACAGGCGTACCAGAGAAGGTCAAACAGGACGAGGCCACGCTGATGGCGATGATAGCGACGTTCACGGTGGCCGCAGACGCCGACCGCGCCCTGATCGAAACCTTTACCGTTCCCGGCGGTCTGTTCACCTTCCGCTACCCGCACGGCTGGACGATTGACATCCGCGACATCGGCGTGCTCCATTTTGGCGACACCGATAACGCCGTTCAGGGGACGATCCGCTTCGATAATGATGGCAAAACCGCCAGAGAGACGGTCGAAAACTATATGGATTTGGCTGGTGTGTCGAAGGATGTAGTTCAGGAAGTGAAAATTGGCACCCATACGGGCGCGCGAACGAGCGCGGACAACGGCGGCTTTACGGCCTGCTTCTTCGCGGTCGATCTGGACGGCGGCAGCGTCATGCTCCTGTCGGCCAACGGCCCGACGCCGGCATTCGAGGACGAACAACTGCTGATATGGGCGATGATGGCGTCGGCGCAGGTTGGCTCGGCCTCAACCGTATCCACTGCCGGGGCATCGACTGAACCCGGCGCGCTGACCGAAAGCTACGTCGCGCCCGATAAATCGTTTTCCTTTAACTATCCTGACAACTGGCAGCTTACCCCTACTGCTGACGGCCTGAACTTTGACAGCGCCGACCACGCCCTGACCGGCGTCGTCGAATATGGCGAGACCAGCACCCCGGCTCGGCAGCTCATTATTGACTTGCTCGGCAAGGCCGGTGTCACGGCCAACCCGACCAGTTATGAGGCGAGAAACGGAACCGTCTTCGCTAATGAAACCCGGAATGGCGACATCGTCGTCGATATCTTCGCCATCGACTTCGGCGACCACGTCTTCGTCTTGTCGGCGCTGGGGAACCCGGCCACCATCGATCAGGTGCGCGATCAGCTTGCCGAGGTCGCCGCATCCTTCCGCGAGGATGACCATGCGCCGATCATGGCCTTTGCCCGCACCGGCGAGATCGCGCCCGACAGCGCCCTGACCGAAACCTATACCGACAATCCCGCCTTTTCCTTCCGTTACCCGACCGGCTGGACGATTGAAGTGCTTGAGGGCGAAGCCCGGCTCGACCTCACCAGCGACGACCAAACCGTCGGCGCGACGATCCAATTCGGTCAGTTCGGCAAATCGGCCAGAGACTACATTATCGGCAAGGCGGCGCAGCTTGGTCAGTCCGAGAGCGTCGTCCACACCTTCGACCTGAACGGGCGCAGTGCCGCCGAGGCCACGATTCCCGACAGCGGCGGCGCGAGCGCCGGTCACTTCATCGCCGTCGATTACGGCGATGGCTACCTCCTCACCCTCGCCGCGACCGGCCTGATGCGCGCCTTCGATAAGAGCAATCCGCTGCTGCTCGGCATCATGGCCTCGTTCCAGCCGGCCGATGCCGCAGCCGCCGAAATCAGCGCCACCGCCGAGGCGACTGCGGCGACCGTTGCGCCGCCTGCCTGCACGGTCACGGCAGCGAGCGGCGTCAACCTGCGCGCCGGGCCGGGCACGACCTTCGCCATTGCCGGCTCGCTGGCCGCGGGCGTGACCAGGACCGTCATCGCCCAGGATACCGGCGCGGACGGCAAAGCCTGGTGGCAGCTTGACGACGGCAACTGGCTCCGCTCCGACCTCGTCACACCAGGCGGCGACTGCGCCTCGATCCCAACTGCCGCTTAGTAGGGTAAAATAAAGAAAAGTACCGGGTGCCGGGTACCGGGTGAAGACAGCACAGTTCTCGGTAATTATCTCGGTTTTTACTCGGTACTCGGAACTCGCTACTCGGCACTTCTCTTGGAGCTTCTCTTGACCGATCTTCATATCCCGACCGACGCGGCGGTAGATTTCCTCGTCGGCCTGCTCAACACCCACAGCCCGACCGGCTACACCGTCGAAGCGGTCGAGTTTTGCCGTGCCGCCTTCGCCGCGCTCAACCTGCCGGGGATGACCGTCGCCGTCGACAGCAAGGGCGTGCTCGTCCTGACACTCGCCGGCGCGTCCGATAACGGCTTCTCGGTCGGCGTAACCGCGCACACCGACACACTCGGCCTGATGGTCAAGGAGATCAAGGGCAGCGGACGCCTTAAGGCGACCAACATCGGCGGGATCCAGTGGGCCGGTGTCGAGCAGGAAAACGTGATCGTCCGCACCCACGACAACCGTAGGATTCGCGGCACCGTCATCCCGAACAATCCGAGCAGCCACGTCAACGCCAACATCGCCAAAACCGAGCGCAATGCCGACACAATGGAAATCCGCCTCGACGAGCGCACGACCAGCGCCGCCCAGACGCGCCTGCTCGGCGTCGAGGTCGGCGATTTTGTCTTTCTCGATCCGCGCGTCGAGGTGACCGAGGCCGGTTTCATCCATGGCCGCTTCCTCGACGACAAGGCCGGCGTCGCTGCCGTCTACGCCGCGCTCATCGCCCTCCGCGACGCCGGAGCGCAGCCGGCGCAGGCGACGACCATCGCCATCACCACCTACGAGGAAGTCGGTCACGGCGGCGCAGCCGGTGGGGGACTGCCCGCCCACCTGACCGAACTACTGACCATTGACATGGGCGCGCTCGGCGACGGCCAGAACGGCGACGAATACTCGGTCAGCCTGTGCATCAAGGACAGCAGCGGCCCCTATCACTTCGCCATGAACAACAAACTCCGGCGGCTGGCGCGCGACAACAACATCCCGCTCAAGCCCGACATCTATCCCTACTATGGCTCGGATGGCTCGGTCTGGTGGCGCAGCGGCGGCGCGGGGCGCGTCGGCCTGATCGGCCCCGGCGTCGATAGTTCGCATTCCTACGAGCGCACCCACCGCGACGCCATCGAGCATACTGCCCACCTGATCGCCCGCTACCTGCTTGAGCCGGTGACGGAGTAAATACCCTCACCCCCAACCGTCCCTCAGGGCGAGGGGAGAAAGATTTGTGCCAGGGTGCCGAGTCTGTTCACCCAAATTAGTTTAGACTTTTCTTGGTACTAGTCTTTTACTCAGTCCTCAGTCCTGAGGTTCTCAGTCCTTCTTTTCGGAGTTCCACCATGCCTGACCGATTGACCATCATCGGCCTGATCCTCTCCACCGGCGCGCTGCTGTTCGTGCTCGAACTCGTGCGCCGCCGTCGCCTGCGCGAAGACTACTCGCTGCTCTGGCTGGCGACCGCGCTGGTGCTGATCGCCCTGACTGCCTTCCGGCCGCTGCTCGATCGCTTCGCCGCGCTGCTCGGCGTCGTCACCTATCCGCCGGCGGCGCTGTTCGTCGTGGCGATCCTGTTCGTGCTGGCGCTGCTGCTCCACTTCTCGACCGTGCTGACCAAACTGACGCGCGAAAACCGCGAAATCGCCCAGCAGATGGCGATTTTGCGCTGGGAACTCTCCGAGGCGCGTAAGCAGCTAGCGGCGGGTGGCGGCGAACAGGACGCCGACGTAGGCGATGCAGTAGATCAGAATCAGCCCTAGCCGGTCGCGCAGCGGTCGTTCGTTCGTGCCGAGCGCGATGGTCAGTCCATCGGCGCTGACCTGCGGCGCGGACGGCTGCCCGACCAGCCACGCAAGCGCCAGCCCGCCGGCCAGCCCGCCGAAGTGCGCCCAGTTGTCGATCTGCATCCCCTCGCCATAGGCGCTGGTCAGAAAGCCGAAGGCGAAGTTGATCAGCGCCAGCCACGCCAGCGACTGCATCCGCGCTGTCGCCATCCGCCCGAAGAACTTGCGGTTCTGCGCCCAGTAGACGAACTCGGCCGCCAGAATGGCGAAGACCGCGCCCGACGCCCCGACCGAGACCACCTCAGGATCGTTGACGAGGATGCTGACCAGCGACGCCGTCAGCCCGCCGAGGATGTAGATGATCAGGAAGCGGGTGTTGCCGAGCATCTTCTCCAGCCGGATGCCGACCGCGTACAGCACGTACATATTCAGGATCAGGTGCAGGCTGTTGGCAAGCTCGAACTGGTCTTTAAAGCCGTAAATACTGGCGTGCAGGAACATCGACGACAGCAGCCGATAATACTCGTGGTTGACCAGCACCAGCCGGGCGTTGTCCGCGCCCCAGTCGAAGATCTGCGCGTCGAGACTGGGCGAGAGCGCCCGCACGACGAACACCAGCACGTTGAGCGCGATCAGCACGTAAGTGACGGTCGAGCGTTCCGCCGCCAGCTTGACCGTGACGCGCCGCTGCGGCGGATCGCCGGGTTTTGGCGGCGGCGGAGCGAATCCGCGCGGCGCACGCTCCAGCGGATGCCGGCGGCGCTCGTCGATGGGCACGGCAGCCGGCGGCGGATTGGTCGGCGCAGGTCGCGGCGTGGGCGGTCGTTCCATCGGGTGGCGAGGCTCGCCGGAAGCAGGTTCGTTGAACATGGGGGACGTGACCCGTATGGTATAATCGAGGGTATCGACAGGCACACAAACCGGGAGAAAGCCGATGCCGGTTTACGACTACCATTGTAACCACTGCGGGCGGAATGTCTCGCTTTTCTACAAGACCTATAAGGAATACGACGCGGCCAACAAACTCTGCCCGAACTGCGGCAGCGCCGAGTTGACTCGCCTGATCAGCCGGGTCGCCATCGGCAAGCCGACCCAGAACTTCGCCGCCATGTCGTCCGGCGAGATGCTCAACGTCCTCGACGGCGGCAACTCGCGCGAGGTCGGCCAGATGATGAGCGCGCTCGGCCAGGATCAGGTCGGGCTGGGTGAGGTCTATCATGATGCGACCGAGCGCCTGATGAAGGGCGAAAGTCCCGACAGTATCGAGCGCGACCTCGGCGCGATAGCCGCCAAAAGCGGCGATACTAGCACACCTTCGAGCGAGTGAAATAGAGGAGTAGTCGATGAGCCAAAACACCTCTGAACTTGAACAGTTGTTGGCGGCGGCGCGGACTCTTTCGCCGTTGGATCGTGTCTGGCTGGTCGAGCAGGTGATGGAAACACTGAAAGATGATCTCACGTCCGCGGAGAAAAAACCGAAGCGCTCGGTTTACGGCGCTTGGGCAGGGATAAGCACGTCCGCTGAAGACATTGATGAAGCGCGGCGTGAAATGTGGGGTAACTTTCCGCGCGAGGACATCTAATGATTATCGCGGTTGCGGATACGCACGCGGTCATCTGGTACGTGGAAGCAGACCCTAAGTTATCCAACAACGCACGGAGCGTAATTGCCACGGCATCAGCAGACGGAAATGAAGTTGCCGTCTCAGCCATCACCCTCGTGGAAATGATCTATCTCGCTGAGAAAGGCCGTATTCCTAAATATTGGCTCACGCCGGATGTGGTTGTAGGCGGCGATACCGTGTTTACGATTGTGCCTGTGGATGCGCTGACGGCTCGCGCGCTCAGTGAAATTGACGGCACTCAAGTTCGTGACATGCCGGATCGCATTATCGCCGCGACGGCGCTTCAGCTTGACGTCCCACTCATCAGCCGTGACAGCAAAATCGTGCTGCCGAATGTGCAAACGATCTGGTAAGCCCGGCGCATAAATCGGATAGCTTCGGTTACATCGACGGGTTAACCTTCGCCCATTGATCTCAGCGACGGAGTATGATCCCATGACCATCGCCCGACTCTGGCACGGACGCACCCGCGCAGCCGACGCTGACGTCTACATGGACTACCTCAACCGTACCGGCATCCCCGACTACAAGGCCACACCCGGCAACCTCGGCGTGACCGTCCTGCGCCGCGTCGAGGGCGACGTCGCCGAATTTCTGCTCATCTCCTACTGGGAATCGCTCGACGCCATCCGCGCCTTCGCCGGGGACGACCTCACCGCCTCACACTACTACGATGAAGATCGGCACTACCTGCTCGAACTGGAGTCAACCTGCATCCATTACGAAATAATGGAATAAACCGGATTACACCAGCGCCAGCACCCTCGCTAACTCAGCGACCGTATTCTCCGCCGACGGCACCAGCACCACCGAATCCGCGCCCGCCTTGGCCAGCCGCCGGATCGCTGCCGCGCACTCGTCCGGTGTCCCGACCACCGCGATCTCATCCATCCACGCATCCGGCATCCGCGCCAGCCGATCCTCGCCGCTCTCGTCCAGCCACGCCTTGATGTCATCCCGAATACTCAGCGGCTCGATCAGCGTGTCGAGACCGCCGCTTGCCAGATCGCGCGCCAGAATCGGCCGCAGCCGCGCCCGCGCCAGATCGCCGTCGGCGTCGACGCTGCAATAGGCGAACACCGTCACCCGGTGCGGATGCGTCCAGCCTGACTCGCGCCGGCCTTCGTCGATCTGCGCCCGCGCCCATTTCACGTAAGTCGGCGCGGAGCCTTCCGTCAGGATCGTCCCGTCCGCCGACCGCCCCGCCATCGTCAGCGACTTGGTCGCGCGCACACCCAGCGAAATCGGCGGGACGACCTCTGGCGGCAGCAGCAGCTTGATCGCCTCGATGTGGACGTGCTTGCCGATCAGCGTCACGTTCTCGCCCCGCAGCAGCCGTCGGACGACGATGGCCGTCTCTTCGAGCGCGGCAAGCTGCGACTTTGGGAACGCCCCGACCTGCTTCATCCAGTCGTTGACGCCGTGGCCGAAGCCCGGCAGCAGCCGCCCCGGATGAATCCGCGCCAGCGTGGCGATGTCCATCGCCACGTAGGCCGGGTTACGCACCACCGCCGGCATGATCCCGATGCCCACGCGGATCGACTTGGTCACCGCCAGAATGGTCGCCGCTGCCGAGATGCCGCCGTTGAAGGTCAGGTCTTCGACCACCCATAGCTCGTCGAATCCGGCTTTCTCGGACTGCTTCGCGTAGTCGATCAGCGTTTCCGGCAGCATTGTCCGCTCGAAGCGAATGGCGACCGAAAATCCGCGTTCTGCTGCGCCCATATCGGTTTCCTTTAATTAGGCCATAAATGTGCGCGTTTTATACACCACCTCACGCTGAACGCCAACTCACAGCCTTACCGCGTGACTCTCAATGATCGCGACAAACTCGGAATATCTATTCCAGTCGTGACCGTTCCCCCTCTCCGCTTGCGGGGACGTAGCGTGCCGAACATCGTTTCGCTCGGCAGTCGTCGAGCGAAGCGAGACCGCGCAGGACAGGGGGTGGGGTCGATTGAAGCTGTTGAGGGGCGACCTCGCACTTTTGTTTATCCACCCCTTTATGCCATACTCCCGCCATCCATGACCACCCGGAGCATCCCCGCATGGACTTCCTCGCCGACGCGCTGACCGAAGACGCTAAACTGTCCAATCAGGACTTCAGCAAGCACCTGATCCAGTTCAAGGAAGCGCGCAACTGCACCTTCACTAAATGCAGCTTCGCCGAATCGACCCTGCGCGAGTGCAGCTTCATCAGTTGTACCTTCGTCCGCTGCGATTTCAGTCTGGGTCACGTCAACGGCTCGCGCTTTCGCGGCGTCCGCTTCGATGGCTGCAAGCTGCTCGGCCTCGACTGGGCGGAAGCCACCTGGGAGAAGGTCGGCCTGCTGCAGTCGGTCGAGTTCCACGGCTGCGCCCTCAACTACGGCTCATTCTTCGGCCTCAGGCTGCCCAGGCTCCGCCTGACCGACTGCACCGCCCACGAGGTCGATTTCGCCGACGCCGATCTGACCGGCGCGGTCTTCGACGGGACTGACTTCAGCGGCAGCCGCTTCCAGCACACCAACCTCGCCAACGCCGATTTTTCCCGCGCCAGCCACTACAGCATCGACGCCACCGCCAACACCCTCAAAAAGACCAGATTCGCCCTGCCCGAAGCCCTCTCGCTCCTGCACAGCCTCGACATCATCCTGACCGACCCCGACACCTGAACCTTCATCCCGACCATCCGTCACCTATGGTGAACGTCGGGTAATTGGATTCGTTCCTGTTACGCGGACTAAATTCCCCCTCTCTGTACACGGAGACGGAGCACGCCGAACATCTTTTTGTTCGGCGGTAGTCGAGCGTAGCGAGACCGCGAAGGGGTTAGGGGTGAGGTTAGATCTCGACATCATCCTGACCGACCCCGACCAGTAAGTTCTTAACTGTCCATTTGGACATATTTTTCCGCCATATGACGCCTGATTCCTTGCCTGACGCCTTGCTTTCTCCCCTCGCCCTGAGGGAGAGGGGCAGGAGGTGAGGGCATCAGGGGCTTGACACGGGTTTACGATGAAATTAGCACATTTGTGCTAAATGAGGAGGTTCGAAATGACCCAAAAGACCGAGCGTGACGCCTTTTCGCGCACGCTAACCAAACTGCTCGAAGATGCCGGCATGGAGGAAATTTCCTTTGCCGGCACGGTTCAGCCGCGCGAACAGCGATTGGCGCAGCTTGTCTGGACTTACGTCATCAACGGCGAAGTCCTGCTGAAAAACGGGCAGGTGCTGCAAGCCACGTCGCGCGAATGGATTACCGCGCTCAAGTGGCTCTACAACCAGATCGACGGCGGAACCAGAGCCGCGCAGCCTTCGGAAGGCGGTGGCGTCATGACGATGGAGTGGGTTGACCCGTTGGAGGACGACGATGAAATTGGCCTCGGTGCGGACGAAGTTTAGTCCGATCAAACTGCACAAGGGCGGCCAGCGCGCCGTCTACCTGGGAAGTCGAAAAGCCCGCTTTCTCATCGTGGCCTGCGGGCGACGATGGGGGAAAACTCATTTCGGCAGAGTCATGGCTTATCAGGCGCTGCTCCGGCATCACGCCGATGTCTGGTGGGTGTCGCCTACCTACAAAATGAGCAGCGCAATGTGGCGAATCTTTCGGCGCGATCTCGGATCGCTGGCAACCAGCACAGATGCTCAGGAGCGTTCGATGGAATTTGACGGCGCGACCCTCACTATCTGGACGGGCGAGAGCGCCGACACCATGCGCGGCGGCGCGCCCGGACTCGTCATCGTCGACGAAGCCGCCATGATCCGCGACACCGACATGTGGCCGGCTGTCATCCGCCCGGCGCTCACCGACCATCTCGGCAGCGCCATCTTTCTCTCGACGCCGCGCGGGCGAAACTGGTTCTGGGAAGTCTACCGGCGCGGCCTCGACCCGATGTTCCCGCAGTACCAAAGCTGGAACTTTCCGACCTCGGCCAACCCAACGCTCAGGCCGGAAGAGATCGAAGAGGCGCGGCTGACTCTGCCCGACCGGCTCTTTCGCCAGGAATATCTGGCCGAGTTTCTCGACGATGCCGGCGGCGTCTTTCGCGGCGTGGCCGAGGCCAGCACGCTCGATCCGCTTCGCGCGCCCAAACCGGGCAGTCGTTACGTCGGCGGTATCGACTGGGGACGCGCCGGCGACTTCACCGTCATGACCCTGATCGATGCCGTCACGCACGAGCAGGTCTACGTCGACCGGTTCCAGAAAATCGGCTGGGAGGTGCAGCGCGGGCGCATCAAGGCCGCCTGCGACAAATGGCATCCCGACGTCATCTTCGCCGAGGCCAACAGCATCGGCGAGCCGAACGTCGAGGCGCTTCGCCGCGAAGGACTGCCCGTGCGCGCCTTCCAGACCACCGCCGTCTCCAAAGGTCCGCTGATCGACGATCTGGCGCTGGCGATTGAGCGCGGCGACCTCGCCCTGCTCAACGACCGCGTTCAGGTCGCCGAACTGCAAGCCTACGAACTGGAACGGCTGCCCTCCGGTTCCTATCGCTACAGCGCGCCCGACGGCGGCCACGACGACACCGTCATCGCGCTGGCGCTGGCCTGGCACGCCTTCCTGCACGGCCACGCCGCCCGCGTCGAGTCCAATCCGCTCTACGGCTAACGAACGCAGCCGTCGTAGGGGCACGATACATCGTGCCCGCGTCTGCAACAAATCGCGTTACATCGCCCACAAAACTCCCGCCCGTTCCCCCCTCCCTGTACACGGGGAGGGGGACAGGGGGTGGGGTCGAATATAAGGAGTCCTCCCGTGCCCGCAATTTCTCCATCCTATCCGCTCGACGACCCCGTCGCGCGCACCCTCGTCGACCAGCTTGGCGACGACGAGCGCGTCCGCCGCAAGGCCGACATCGACCGTGCCTTCGCCTACTACGAAGGCCGCCATCGCCTGCCGCTCCGCACCGAGCCGGACGGCAGCAATAGCTCGGTCGTCCTCAACCTCGTCGGTCAGGCGCTCGACGACATGGTCGACTTCATGGGCACGCCCCGGCTTGAAATCCCCGGCGCGATCACCCGCGCCGCCGGTGAGGATGGCCGCCTGCTGATCACCCGCGCCGACGATCAGCGCCTGCTCGACGACTGGTGGCAGCGCCACGGTCTGGCCGAGTTCGTTGTCGATCTGACCCTCAGTGGCTTCATCGCCGGCCACGTCTTCGTCCGCCTGCATCTCGACGCCGACGGCCAGCCTGCCGCCGACCTGCTCGACCCGCGCGCCGTCACCGTCTTCTGGGACAGCGCCAACATCCATCGTCCGCTCTGGTATCGGCTGACCTGGCAGAGCGGCGACTCGCTCCTGCATCAGGACATCGTCCCCAACCGTCTGCTCCCGCTGGAGCGCCGCGCGCCCGGCAGCGCCGCCGACGGCTGGCAAATTCTCGAATATGAGTCGCTCAACGGCGCGGTCATGACCCTGCGCGCGCAGGATGCCTGGAACGCGCCCTTTGCGCCCATCGTCGAGTGGAAAAATCGCCACGCGCCGCACCAGTATTACGGCCGCGCCGACGCCCGCCTCGACCTGAACGATGCCGTCAACTTCACCGCGTCCAACGTCGGCAAGATTCTCAGGCATCACGCCGGGCCGCAAACGATTGTCACCGGCGCGCGCCTCGACGAGCGCACCCGGACCGGCCCCGGCACGATCATCAACGATCTGCCCGCCGACGCGAAGGTTTACAATCTCGAGATGCAGTCCGATCTCGCCAGCAGCCTCGCCTACCTCGATAAGCTGGAAGCGCGCTTTTTCAGCGCCATGCAGGTGGTCGATCTCGGCACGGTCAAGGATCGGCTCGGCCAGATCACCAACTTCGGTGTGCGGATGCTTTTTATCCGCATGACCAACCTGATCGCAGCGCGTCGACGGCTCTACGGCAAGGGCTTGAGCGCCGTCAGCAGCGCCGTCATGGCGCTCTATGGTCGTCCGGTTGCCGATATCGACGCCCTCTGGCCGGACATGCTCCCGGCCAACCGGCTCGAACAGGTACAGGCGCTGGCGCAGGAACGCGCGCTCGGCCTCGTCTCGCGCCAGACCGCCAGCGCCGACCTCGACCGCGACTTCGACGCCGAGCAGGCGCGCCTCGCCGCCGAACCTGACCCGCCGGCTTGATCGAACTCGGCTGGATCCGAGGCGATCCAACCGGATCGCCTCTCCCCGGGTTAGCGGCGCTCGCGCTTGTTAGCACAAAGGGCGACCCCATTGGATCGCCCTTTATGCTTATCTTATGATCCCGCCTGCCGATGAATGAAATATTATTCAATTATGGGAATTATCGAAAGAATGTAAATTTTGGACAATCATTATTCCATCTGACCGGAAAATCTCCTATATTTTACGTTACATAAGGGTGCGCGTAATAAAGCGCGTTTCAGGGGGAATGATCGTGAAAAAGCATTTATCAGGTGTTTTGGCTCTCATCGTATTCGCGGTCTTTGCGCTCAGTTTCACCCGAATATTCGTCATGTCGGCGTTGGCAAGCTGCGACAGCAGTTCCAACAGCGATGGCGGTGACGATGTTCACTGTGATAACACGACCGACACCGACATCGACACGTCCGACAACAACGATTCGGTCGATGTCCACGACTCCGGTGTCGGTGACATCGAGACCCACGACGGCGACGATACCGTCAACGTCGAGCAATCCCTCACAGGCGACATCAAGACCGGCGATGACGACGACAAGATCGACGTTGACGACTCCGAGGTCTACGGTGATATCAAGGGCGGCAGGGGCGACGACACCATCACCGTCCATCATGCCGAGACCGGGGATATCGAGGGCGACGGCCATCATGGCAGCGGCGACGACGTCATTCAGATCGATGGCGTTGGCGTCTACGGCGACGTCAGCGGCGGCAAGGGCGACGACAGCATCTACGTTGCCCAATCCTACGTCGAAGGCGACATCAACGGCGACAAGGATCACAGCTACAGTTCCTACGGTGGCGACGACACCATCATCGTCTCCGACGGGACCTACGTTGAGGGCAAAATCAACGGCGGCGGCGGCAACGACAGCATCACCGTCAAAGGCGCTGTGATTGACGGCCATTACGGCACAGCGATCAAGGCCGGCGACGGCGACGACACCGTGACCATCGTCGATGGCGCTCTGTTGAACGGAGTCATCAACGGCGGCGACGACTTCGACGTGCTCCAGTTCAAGTTCACGGTCCACAGCCAGGACGAGAAGGACGAGTTCGGCGAACTGCTCAAGCAGCAGAACGCAAGCTGCGGCTGGGTCGAATTCAACGGCACGACCTACTACTGGAAGAACTTTGAAGACCTGCAAAACCTGCTCCGAGTCATCGGCGCGAGTGGCGGCTCCGAAGTCAAGATCACCGTCCTCGGCGATACCCGCCTGAATCAGGACGCGATTGCCGGCCCGATTGCCGTCTACTGCAACGCCGGCCACATCGAAGTCTGGGTTGTCCAGCCCGACGGTCATGGCGAACTCGGTCTCACGACCGTTCAGTCGGCGCTGCCCCAGTCGGCCAATGGTATCGACATCGTCCTCAGCGGCGACCAGATCGTCACCAGCTTCGGCGGCTACAGCTACGCCTTCCCGGCCATCATCTGCCCAGGTTAGTTCGGGCGAAACGGAACTACGCTGGACGACGGGCGACCCACACGGGTCGCCCGTTTTGTTTCCTGATTGCGGGAGCGCCGACGACTCTATAAAATTCGTATAGATCGCTGCTGCTTCACGAGGAATAATGGACACGCCAGAATTTATCGTCACCGCGCTTTCGGTCGGGAAAGTGGCCGCTTTACAGGTGCCGAACAATCCCGTCGTCGATAAGGTCTATGACCGGCTGCGGGGAGTGGTTGCCATTAAGATCGGCGAAGATGCCGCGCTCCTGCTCTACGAAGCGCTGGCCGGCTCGCCCGACGTCGATATCGACTGGCTCAAGCGTTTCGTCGAAACCACCGGCATGGCCGACGAGCCGCGCCTCTACGCCGCCGCTCTCGATACCACCGGCGTGATTATCGGCTGGGCTGCCTCCACTCGTCTGGCCGAAATCCGCCCGCATCTGGGTGAGCGCCTGACCCTCGACCTCGACGGCGACGGTGGCTCTGTTACCGTCGGCGGCGGCGAGCAAACACTGACCTTCGATGTCAACGGACGCCTCATCAGCCCTGAGGTTGGGCTTTTTCCCGGCAGCCTCGGCGATCTTGCATATATCCTCGGCGTGCTCCTCGCCCACTCGCTGCTCCCCGGCGAGCCGGGCGCGCCTTCCTCGACCCTTTGAGCGTATCCTCTGTGCCGGTCGGCGCTGAACCTTGCCTGTAGCAAGATTCGTGGCAGGCGAACTTGATGCGCCCGGTTCATATCTTGCGCTAACCAAAACCGCTTTTTCCACGACGATATCCCCACGGTAGCCGTAGTATTACATTCGCGATAAATAATTTCAATTCACTTTACGGACTTTCCTGATAGAGTCGGAAAACCCCGTCATTGGGGCGCAAGTGTCCGTTGAGTCAAAGGAATCCATGATGGTGAACCGTAATCAGCTTGTCCGCGCCGCTGCCTGTGTAGTGTCGTTCGCGCTGCCGTCGATAGCTGTCATCTCGGTAAGTGCGGCCGGCTGCGCCTCCGGGGGCGGTGGCAATGACGCGGTTACCTGCTCCGGTACCGATAGCCCGACCAGCATCGATGGAGACGGCGGCAATGACACGATCACTTTCAATGATGACGCCAGCGTCATGAACATTCACGGCGGAACCGGCGACGATCTCATCGCTTTTCACGGCAGCAGCGGCTTCGGTTTCCTCAACGCCGAGGACGGCAACGACCGGCTGTTCGTGGATGGCACGGCCGGCGGTAGCTACTTCAATGGCGACGCCGGCAACAACACCCTCAACATCAGCCAGAATGCCAACGTCGGCTTCGTCGGCGTGCTTGGCGGCAACGATTCGATTACTGTGAGCGGCCATGCCAACGTTCAGACCGTCAGCGGCGGCGGCGGGCAGGATCAAATCTCGATCCTCGACAGCGCCCACGTCAGCACCTTCGTTCATGCCGACGATGGCAATGACGTCATCGCCGTGGCCGCCGGCGCCAGTGTCGATACCGTCGATGGCGGCGGCAACAACGACACCGTTCAGGTCAAAGACCACGCCCACGTCAACACCCTCGACGGCGGCAGCGGCAGCGACGCGCTTGAGTTCCGCCTCAAGTTCCCGACCGACGCCGAGCGCCGGCAGTTCGGCCTCCTGCTCCGCGCTCCCGGCAACACGCCCGCCGGCGGCCACGTCGATTACGAAGGCTACTCGTTCACCTGGAAGAACTTCGAGGACTTACGCAATCTCACCACCGTCGGCAGCTAACGATTCGATCCCATTTTCGAGAATCTACGCGCGCCTCTGACCGGGGCGCGCTTTCATTTTCGAGCGTGGCCGAAAAGAGTGTCCATTTGGACATCTTGACACGGGTGTACGATGAAATTAGACGACGAAAGCGCACCTCGCACGGGGTGCGTTTTCATTTCCGGGAAAGGAGACAACCATGATTCAGGCGGAAACAGCCCTCGTCGTCACCTTCGTCGAACTGCGTGACGCGCTCGCGCCGCTGCACCTGGGGCGCAAGTCCTGGGTCGATTCGCTCCATGACGTCTGGAAGCAGGGCGCGCCTTCGCCCGACAGCCGGGTTCTCGTGCCGGACGGCTACGACGAGCGCCAGACCCGGCCCGGCAACGTCGAGAAGCGCCTCGTCCTGCCCACGCCGCTGGCCGGGTGGATCGTGCAGGTCAGCGCCGCGCGCGGGATGCCCTACACGCTCGCTCAGGCATTGAGCGTCGTCGCCGGCCAAAAACCCTGAGCGTGCGCCGGGTCTTTCTTGACACGGTTCTCGGCTCTATTTTCTACAGGAGGAACAACCCATGCCCGATTTGGAAACGCCCGCCGTTGGCGCGGCGGACGATCCGTCCGCGCGGATCGCCGACCTCGAAGCGCAGTTGAAAGCGGCGGCGCTCAAGGCGCTGCGCGTGCAGATCGCCGCCGAAGTCGGCCTGCCGCCCCGACTGGCCGCGCGTTTGCAGGGCGACACCGAAGCCGACCTGCGCCGCGACGCCGAAGACCTGCGCGCTTTCGCCTCCGCTCCGCGCTCGACCACCACGCCGGTTCCGGGCGGGACGCCCGCCGGCGAAACCGACGCCCGGCGCCGCGCCCGGCTCTTCGGCGGAGCGGCCATGTTTACCGGCGGTCGGGTCGTCTACAACGGCGACCCGGCCGATCTCGATCAGCCTGTGTAAAACCAGCATTTACACAGCTACACAGGCCATAACACCGAAACTTCTCCGGCACGTCCCGATGAACATAGCCGGGCGCGACCGTTCCCCCTCTCCGTTTACGGAGCGGGGGCAGAGGGGGTGAGGTCGAATGACCACAACCATCGGGAATATCAGGAATATCTGGTTTAACAACCTGTAGAGGAGCAATCATGGCCGTCTCGACCGTCACTTCGCTCAATACCTACTTCAACGACGTCTATGACGACACGCTTTTCGTCGCCCGCGAGACCAATCTCATGGCGTCGTTGGTCACGGCTTACAGCGCCCGTGGCTACGCCAACCGCGTCCTGCCGATCTATCCCGGCCTGACCGCCGAGCCGGTCGCCGAGGGCGTCGACTTCGCCAACGCGACCGAGTGGACGAAGTCCGCCGCCATCACCCTGACGCCGGGCGAGGTCATGACCCAGGTCATCCTGACCGACCGGCGCATCCAGACCGACCCCAACGACGCCCGCCGCGACGCCGCCATCGAGATGGGCGGCGCGATTGCCACCAAAATCGACGCCGACCTGGCCGGGCTTTTCGCCGGCTTCAGTGTCGATAAGGGCGCGGCCGGCTCGGCGCTGACCATCAAGCGCTGCGCGGCGGCGCTCGCCCGGCTGCGCGCCGAGAAGGTGCGCGCCCCGTTCTTCTTCGTCGTCCACCCGTTCGGCTGGCACAGCGTCTGGACCGAACTCGGCCAGCCGACCACCAGTCAGACCTTTCTCGGCGAGGTGGCGAACCAGGCCATGCGCGATTACGGCGTCGGCAGCTTTCTCGCCGCGCAGTGGTTCAGCAGCGCCAATATCGCCATCAACGGCAGCGACGACGCCATCTCGGCCGTCTTCAGCCGCGAGGCGCTCGCGCTCGACACCCGCGAAGCCCCCATCCTCGAACCGGAGCGCGACGCCAGCAAGCGCGCCTGGGAACTGAACCTGCGCGCCGGTTACGCCGTTGGCGTCCGCCGTGACGACTTCGGCGTCAGGCTCACCCACGACGCCACCGAGCCGACGGGGGCATAAGTAAAGTGCTGAGTGCTGAGTAACGAGTGCCGAGTCAAGACAAAAGACTCACACTCTGTTTTCTCTTTTACTCAGCACTCAGCACTCGTTGCTCAGCACTTCCAAAGCCTTTACCTATCACGGAGGGTACTTCATGTTCGGTTCCGAAAACGTCAAGACCGCATCGCTCGTCATCGACGCCGATCCCGGCGCGGGCGACGAAATCTTCTACCTGATGAAAGCGCCGGCCGCGCTCACCATCCTCAATGTCTACGTCGCCGGCGAGCAGGCCAACAACGCCGGCACCGCCATTCAGGCGCGGCTGGAAAACTGGGGGACAGCCGGCACGTCCGTCGAAGGCACCGTTTGCCCCTATCTCGGCGGCACCGCTACCGCCAGCCGCCTGACCGCCCGCGCCCCGGCCGCCGCCGTCGTCACTGCCGCGCAGCGTTACGTCGCTCAGGGCGCGTGGCTGGTCGTCCGTTACGGCGAGGAAGGCGCAGGTTGGCAGGCCGGCGACCGTCTCAGCCTGCACGTCCACTACGTCGACGGCCTCGGAGCGTAACCAACTCGATCTTTGCTCGTTGACTTCATCCGCCAACGTTTACCACAAACAGTCATGGCCGTTCCCCCTCTCTGTACACGGAGAGGGGTCAGGGGTGAGGTTTCTTTACGGAGAGGAAAATCAGTGACATCTCGACCACTCAACATCCTGTGGAGCGCCAACGCCGCCTACGTCCCGTCCGGCTACGGCCAGCAGACCGCGCTCTTCACCCGCCTGCTGACCGAGGCCGGCCATCACGTCGTCGTCAGCGCCTTCTATGGCCTCAAGGGCGCGGAACTGACCATCAACGGCGTCCGCCATCTCCCCGGCGGCATTGATCCCTGGGGCAACGATCTGCTCCCGCTGCACCACGACGCCTTCCGCCCCGACGTCACCGTCGCGCTGGTCGATGTCTGGGTCTTGCAGCCGGACATGCTCGCCCGCGTGCCGATCACCGCCTGGGCGCCCATCGACCACGATCCCGCGCCGCCCGCCGTCGTCGACCGTCTGCGCCGCTGCGCCCACGTCTGGGCGATGTCGCGCCACGGCCAGCGCGAACTGCGCCGGCTCGGCCTCGATCCGGTCTACGTCCCGCACGCCGTCGATACCGACGTCTTCCATCCCATCGACCGCATCGACGCGCGGGCACGCTTGCAGATCGACGACGGCGCGTTGTTTGCCGTCTGCGTCGCCGCCAACAAAGGCTGGCCGAGCCGCAAATCGCTCGACCGGCTGTTTAAGGCGTGGGCGCGTTTCGCCGCCCGCCATCCGTCGGCGCTGCTCTACGTCCACAGCTATCCCGGCGACGACTACGGCGGCCCCGATCTGATCGAGATGGCCGGCTTCTACGGCATCCCGGAGCGCAACCTGCGCTTCCCGGATGTCTACCGGCTGCTGCGCGGCAGCTACGGCCCGGCCGGGTTGAACCTGCTCTACAACGCCGCCGACGTCATGGTGCTGCCGAGCGCGGGCGGCGGTTTCGAAATCCCGTTGATCGAGGCGCAGAGCGCCGGTTGCCCGGTCGTCACCACCCGCGTCACCGCGATGGCCGAACTGGTCGGGCCGGGCTACGGCATTCCCGTCGACCCGTTCGATGGGCTCGTCTACACCGAACAGGGCAGCGAGCAGGCCAACGTCCTGCCGGGGCAAATTCTGGACGGGCTGGAATGGGCGCTCGAACAGCGCGGCGACGCCCGCCTCCGCGCCGACTCGCGCGCCTTTGCCCTCGACTACGACGCTCGCCGCGTCCTGCGCGACTTCATGCTGCCGGCGCTGGTCGCCCAGACCGACGCTGTCCACAGTCTTCCGTAGGGGCGCGATTTTTCGCGCCCGCTGATTTCCAACGTTATACGCTTCGAACTCTACAGCCGGCGATGGCCGATCCCCCCTCTCCCCGGAGTGGGAGACGGAGTGGTTGTGCCTTCGCCCGCCCGCGCAGCGGGTCTTGACACCGCCGAAGGCGGTGCGGGCAGCACAACCAGGCGGACAGGGGGTGAGGGGCGAAAGGAGACTCTAAATGGCACGTTCAGGCATGACAACCTTGATCGACGAACTGCGCCGCCGCTGCGACGCCGGCACCGCCGACTATACCGACGACGACCTCCAGGCCGTCCTCGACGGCTACCGGCGCGTCAGCGTCCGCCGGCTGCTGCTGGCCGTCCCGACCCAATCGGGCGGGAGCGCCGTCTACAACGACTACTACTGGGACGCCGGTGACTGGGTCGAAGGAGCCGAGAGCGGAACCGCCGTCTGGCGCGTCGACGACAGCGCCGGCAGCGTCGTCGGCACGGCCGCGTACACGGTCGAGAGCCGCGCCGGACATCTGCGCTTCACGGCCGACACGCTCGGCACGGCCTACTACCTGACCTCGCGTGCTTATGACATGGATCGCGCCGCCGCCGACCTCTGGGACGCCAAAGCCGCCGCCGTCGCCTCGCGCTTCGACGTCTCGACCGACAATCACGACCTCAAGCGCAGCCAGCTTGTCCAGCACTACCGCGACATGGCCGCCAGCTATCGCCGCCGCGCCCCGGCGCAAACCTCGGAGCGCCTGCGCGATGACGCCGGCTGATAATCTCTTCGTTCATCCATGAAACAACCGGAACGACATCTGGCCGCGCCCGTTCCCCCTCCCTGTACGCGGGGAGGGGGCAGAGGGGGCGCGGCCAGATGTACTGAATGAGAGGGATCAATATGCTCACCACAACCGAACTGGCTCAACTGCGCGCCGACGCCTTGGCGACTCTACCCGACACCTGCGCCATCCTGCGTCCCACCGCCACCACCGACGCCGACGGCGACAGCGCCGAAACCTGGGGAACCGCCGTCGCCAGTGTCGCCTGCCGGCTCGACCCGTTTCTCTGGCGCGACTGGCGCGGCCTCGTCGCCGAACGTGAGGTCAACCGTACCTACTTCGTCCTGACCCTGCCGTTCGACGCTGATCTCCGCGACGGTGACCGCGTGGTTTTCAACGGTGACGCGCTCGAAGTCATGCAGCGATACGACCTGCACAGCAGCCGGATCGTGCTGCGCGCTTACGTCGCGCGGGTGACGTCATGAGACCGACCGGCAGCGTCACGCTCGACCGGCGTGCGTTGGAGCAAATCATCGCCCATGCCGCCGACCGCGCCGACGCCGCGCTCGATCAGGCCGCCCGGACCGGCGTCGCTCTGGCGCGGGCGAGCTTCGGTACGTCGCCGGCTGGTCGCAGCTATCGCCGCCATCGCAGCGTCTACGTCGCTTCGGAGCCTGGTTATCCGCCCAACGTCGATACCGGGTGTCTGCGCCGCGCCCTGACCGTCGAGCGTCCTGCGCCGCTGCGCCGGACGATCACGACCGGCGACGTCGACTATGCCGCCGCGCTCGAATTTGGCGGACGCCACGTGGCCGCGCGGCCATTCCTGCGCCCGATGCTTGCCACGCTCGCCGGGCTGCTTCCCGGCCAGTTCGCCGCCGTTGTCCCGCCCGACGAGTAACCGGCGCGCGCGTCTTTCGTAGGGGCAAAATGCGTCATGCCCGCGCAAAACAAAGACATTTGCCCGAAAACACGGATGGGCACGATTTTTCGTGCCCATAGACGCCAACTTAAGCCGAATTTCAGGGTAAACGACCCGGAGAGCCTTGAAAACCCCGATCAGGTTGTGACCGTTCCCCCCTCCCCGAAATCAGGGAGGGGGACAGGGGGTGGGGTCGAATGAGCGGCGACAAGTTCCTTAAGTTGGCGCGCATGGGGCACGATTTTTCGCGCCCGCCGCAAAAATCCAACACCGGCAACGATGCCGTAGACGCTCCCAACCGCTTCCCCCTCTCCGCTTGCGGGGAGGGGGACAGGAGGTGGGGTCGCATAGGGAGAAATTCTCATGATCCAGACCGTCGAAAAAGCCATCCGTGCCCGACTCGCCGCCGCGACTACGCTCACCGCTGTCGTCGGCACGCGCATCTACAGCACGCAAGCGCCCGGAGCGGCCTTGCTGCCGCTGATCGTCTACCAGATCACCGGCGGCGGCAGCCCCAACGACTCCCCGCGTGACGCGCTCGATCTGCTCGTCACCGTCCGCGTCGTCGCCGCCGATGCCGATGGAACCGGCGGCGCGGCCACCGCCAAAAGCGCCGCCGACCTCGTCCGCGCCGCGCTCCACAACGCCGCCCTCACGCTCGACTCGCCCTGGGCGGCCTATGACGTCCAGCACGAGACCGCCTTCGCCTATATCGAGAACGTCGACCGCCGCCAGTATCACCACGCCGGCGGCGTCTACCGCGTCCGCGCCACCGCCTGAAGCAATCTGTCCAATGATTTTTAAGGTGCCGACTTCTGCCGCCTATTGCAAACCTGAGCGGCCTGAAAATGAGAGGTCGGTTGCGTCAGCCGTCGAGGTTACGCGGGCGCGGTTCCCCCTCTCTGTACGCGGAGAGGGGTTGTGGGTGAGGTTTCACGCCGCCGGCGGCGGACTGACCAGCGGCAGGTTCGACGTGTCGCCCCGGATCTGGACGACGTTGTGGCCGACCCAGCCGATCACCCCGTCCGGCAGGCGGATTTGATACCAGCCCGTGCCCCGGCTGCTGATGCCAAGCACCTCGGCCGTCATCCCGACCATCAGCCGGGCGATCACCGGGTAGTTCAGGCCGTCGCCGCTGCGAACGTTGACGTTGGTGTAATTCGACGCCGTCACGCCGGTGCTCGCGGCCGTCGGCGTTGCCACCACAATCGGAATCAGCGTCAGTGTCGGTGAAACGGCCGGCGTCGGGCTGGGCTGCGCTTGGAGCACCGCCACCAGCGACAGGTCGCCGCGCGCTTCGGTCCCCGGCACGCGGACTTTGACCCAGCCTTCCTTCCCGTTGACGTTGACGCGCCAGAACTGCCGGTCAGTGGTGATGCCGGTGATCGGCAGGCTGGTCGAGAAAACCGAGGTCATCACGTTCGTGACCGTATCCTGAGGCGCGCTGTGAACGCTGACGCCCTGAGCGCCGACCGTCAGTTCCGGTGAGCCGGACGGGGCGACCGCCACGCTGTTCAGGTTGCCGCTAATCGACGTTCCGCTCACCGGCACCCAGCCGGCCGCGCCGTAATAGTTGACCCGCACGAAATCTTTCTGCTCGCTCAGACCGTTAATCAGCAGCAGCAGATTGGTCGCCGTGCCCAGTTCGGCCGCATCCGCCTTCGGTTCGGCGTAGACCGTCACGGTCGTTTTACCCGCGTCCACGAACGGCGGCTGATCGGCCACGACCGGCAGCGAGCCGATGTTGCCGGTATAGCCGAACGCGCCTTTGGCGACCACCCAGCCGAGCAGCGGCCCCGACTGGATCAGGAAATACTGGTAATTGAAATTCGCGCCGACGACCAGCCTCGGCAGTGTGTCGCTGATCTGGCCGAGCGTCGCCGAATTGGTATCCGGCGCGCTGTACAGGGTGATCGGGCTGCCCGCCGGGATCAATCTGGCCGCGTTCGGGAGGGTCGTCGGCGTGGCCGCCACCGTCGGCGTCGGCGTCAATGTCGGCAGTTCGGTCGCGGTCAGGGTCGCGCTCGGCGTCAACGTGGCCGTCGCGGTGTCGGTCGGCGTGTTCGTCGGCGCGGCGGTGTCGGTCGGTATCTGCGTCGGCAGCGTCGTCGCGGTCGGGATCGGCGTGTCGGTCGGAACCGGCGTCAATGTGGGCGCATTGCTGGGCGAAGCGGGCGGCGGTTCGGTCGGTGCGGGGGTGTTGCTCGGAGCCGCTGTGTCGGTCGGCATAATCAGGATAATCGACACCTGGGTGTCAGTCGGAACGGGTGTCGAGGTTGGCGCTGCGGTGTTGGTCGGAAGCGGCGTCTCGGTGGGTGCGGGCGTCGCTGTCTGTGCCGGCGTCGGGGTGTCGGTCATAATCAGGACGACGACCGCCGCCGTCGCGGGCGGTGAGGTCGCGCTTGGCGCGGTCGTCGGCAGCGGAGGCTCCGTTTCCGTCGGCTTCTCGGTCGCGGTGTCGGTCAGCGTCGGCGCGGTCGATGCCGTCTCCGTTGGCGCGAGTACGATCAGCGGAACTTGTGTCGCCGTCTCGGAGGGTTCCGCCAGAATCGGGAGGGTCGTCGGTTCCAGCGTCGGGATGACGACCGGGTTGACGGTCGGCGGCAGCGCCGTCGAGACCGCGCTGACCGCTGTGGCCGCGCTCGTTGCCGATGGGATGACCGATTCGGTCGGGCTGGCCGCGCCGCCAAACGGATTGATCAGCAGCACGATCAGCGCCGCGATCAGCAGGACGATGACGATGATCAGAACCCACAGCAGCGGCCCCTGCCGTCGTGGCGCGGGCGGCGGGGCGGGCAGCGGCGTCGGTGGCCGGGGCATGAAGGTGTTCGGCGTGTAGTTGGCCGAGCCGAGCGCCGGCGTCGAGAGCGGCGTCATCATCGGCGGTCTGACCGGCGCCGGGGCGACCGGCGCGGTGAACACCCCGGTCGGCTCGCCTTTCGCCCCCTCGGCCGCCGCCTCGAATGCCTGCGCGAACGCTGTCGCCGTCTGGAAGCGGTCGCGCGGCTCTTTGGCGAGCGCCCGTTCCAGCACCGGCGTCAGCGACGCCGGCACGTCCGAACGCAGCGCCTGTACCGGCGTCGGCATCTCGTTCATGTGCTTGTGCATCAGCGAGTAGGGCGTCGGCGCTTCGAACGGCAGCCGGCCGGCCATCATGCCGTAGATCATCGCGGCCAGCGCGTACTGGTCGCTGGCCGGGCTGGCCTGCTCGCCGCGCCACAGTTCGGGGGCCATGTATGATGGCGTCCCGACCATCATCCCGGTGCCGGTCAGGTTGCTGGCGCTGTCCAGCATCTTGGCGATGCCGAAGTCGACCAGATAGGCGCTGCCGTGGTTGTCGAACATGACGTTGCCGGGCTTGATGTCCCGGTGGACGACCTGATGGCTGTGCGCGTAATCGAGCGCGCTGGCAAGCTGGCGCAGGAAATTCATGGTCTCGCCGACCGAGGGCTTGACCGGCGTCCCATCCTCGCGTGGAGCCAGCCGCTGCGCCAGCGAGCCGCCGCCGAGCCGCCGCATCACGACGTAGCTGATGCTGTTCTGCGTGCCGTAGTCGTAGATCGGGACGATGTTCGGGTGTTCGAGCTTGGCGGCGATCTCGGCTTCGCGGTTGAAGCGCTCGATATAGCCGGCCTGTTCCGCCAGCCCGGTCGGCAGCACCTTGACCGCGACTTCGCGCTTCAGGTTGGCCTGATAGGCGAGGTAGACCGCGCCCATACCGCCCGCGCCGAGCAGTTCCCTGAGTTGGTATTGCCCTAACGTTTGCCCGACGAGATTATCGACGCTCATGTCACGTCCATCATAGAAATAGGACAATTGCGGCGCAGGCCGCTCGGCTCAATACAGTAAAGGGATCAGTTTCCACGTGTGTTTCCGGTAGGCGTCGTAGTCCTGCCCAAACCTCGACGCCAGCATCGTTTCTTCGACGCCGATCCGGTAGCTGTAAGCCGTGCTCATCAGGACAACGATCACGACGATGGCGATCCCGTTCGTTGTCGCCAGCGCCGTCCCGATCCACAGCAGCAGCACGCCCAGATAGCCGGGATGCCGAATGAGCCGGTACGGCCCGCGCTCGACGATCTGCTGATCGTCGCTCGTCAGCAGCGTCCGGGTGTAAAACCGGCCAAGCACGACTGCCGCCCAGACTCGCAGCCCGATCCCGATGAGCGCCACCGCCACGCCGATCCAGCCGACCTCGGCTCGCTCGATTCGGCCGATGCCCGCCAGATTCAGCAGCGGCGTCACCAGCAGCATCACAATGCACGCGCCGAACGACAGGCCGACCCGGCATGTGCTCGACTGGTCGGACGCGCCCGCCTGAAGCCGTTTGGCCTGCTCGTCCTGACGCAGCCGCCCTTCGATCACCAGAAAGGCCACCAGCACGACGTAAGCGATCAGGGTTGTTACCATCGAATCGGTCCAGTCGCTTCCGTCTCGCGCTGCCTGTGTCCGCGCCGACGCTCAATTCCAAGTATAAGCGCACCTGACGTTCGCGCAACGAAAGATTACGCGCCGATACGCGACTTTTAACGTTCGCACGAACCCGACTCGTCTTCCGCAGGGGCGCGATTTTTCGCGCCCGCCGCCAGGGTTCACATACGATCCGAAGGTTGTAGGGGCTTGATGCATCAAGCCCGGTTTTAACTTCATCCTGCAGGCTTGACTCTGACTCAAACGTCTGTCAGCCTTGTCTCGGCACTCGGCACTCGGCACTCGGCACTCGGCACTCGGCACTCGGCACTCGGCACTCGGCACTCGGCACTCGGCACTCGGCACTCGGC
>JADMIO010647443.1_pt1 | contig 36488 bp, 38 predicted proteins | sample 8958161 | NCBI WGS metagenome assembly JADMIO01 (sample SAMN16585339, study PRJNA669376) | soil metagenome | isolation source: Crop rotation soil | place: USA: Cullars Rotation, Alabama | collected 2011
TGTTGTACTAAACAAGAAATCAATTATTATAAATAAATATAAATAACAAACCTTAGGAGCGTCAGCTGTTTCTTGTCCAAAGACGAAGCCAACGAACACGACACATAGAGTAATATAGCAGAGCATTTTATTATTATTATTATTATTTATTAGAATTGTTGTTCAAGTCAATTGTCCACCACACTTAAATACTCAATTTGCCGTAAATAATAACAAGTTTCTTACTGATCTGTTTGACATATAAACGTATTACGTTTTTATTTAAGTAGTAAATATGCAGGAATGCTACTATTTATGGCAACAACAACGCGCCAAATCGTTCTCGTCTTCCGTGGGTGAACGTGACATAGTTTTCGCGACACGCCCCAAATATTAATACATCAAACATTGTGTTTATGCTGCGTGACAATTGTGTACAAACAATTGTTTTTGCAATGAAACTGTCTGTATTGTTCAGTTTTATTGCTTGTATTCTATTTCTGTTTATGTCTAGAGTGTCAACATTTGTGCTCAATCTGTCATTTGTAATACAAACTTTGTATCACAAAATGTGAAAACTGAAGACAAGTAATGGAAGCTTAATGGTAAGGGCAATTTTATGGTAAATGGTCCCTTAGTATCTTATTGAATTTTCTATTTCAGACCATTTACTACAGGTAACATTTACAAATATCTTTATTGCTCTAAAATTAGAACATTAGATATAAATGCAGAAAATGAAAAATGTCTCATTTTTCAATCTGTTTTGTAAGATTCACGTTGAAAGCCATAAAACAATGGAAAATGAAATAAATCAATCCGCATTCAAATTAAACTTCTGCGCCGCCTCCCTAAGCGCTGCTGTTTGTTGCCATGCACGAGGAATGTCGAAACCTAAATTGTTGGTTGAATTTATTTCGAATTTCAATTTTGAATTAATTTTTAAAATCATTCAAGTTATTTAATTTCACCTTTAATAACATATTGATAAAAGTACATTTGACGTTTTGCCGCGTCGTTCCAGTCTCCTAAAATAAATAATAATAAATAATAATAATCAAATCAAATACCATTCCCCTCCGTAACTATTGTCCTACAACATGTTCTGTGCCATTTGTCAACACAGTTATTGAAATACCAATCACCGTCTGCAGTGCCAAGCGAATGATCGGTGCTCATACTGTTCAGCTCGCAGTACTGCATTTATTATATTCTTATTATTGTTATTAGTATTATTATTTTATTATATTTATTTAAATTGATAAACCTGTTTTGTTCGCGCAATGCATCTTTGTAAATTTGCACTTCCATTGTTGCCGCAATTTGAAGCTGTTTCGAATTCGAAAGTGTACGGTTGTTGGAAATTGACTGTGTTCAGCTGAAATCGTTTAAAAAATAAAGCAAAAATAGTGAATGATCCTATATTTACGTTGTTTTTATATCTCTTTTGAAGTTTTGCTCAAACATCGCAATAAATGGGAAATAATTCGATTTAGGAATTGTTTCAAAATGAGGCATGTCTTTAGTTTTACAAAATCAAATAAACCTACTCGCTTATCCGCTTTCACCCATCCAATGAACGTAATGAAAAACACAGATCTTGCTAGCACAGTGTACATATTATTTAATAAATATGTTATTTATCTTCTCGTAAAACTGTCCGATTGTGAAGAAACGAAAGATATATCTTCTGTGTTCTATATAATAAATAGTAAGACGAATCAAAACAAGTCAGCGGTGTAAAAAACACTTCGTCATTAAATCAAACACACATTCATATATGGCATGGGTTTGACAATAACAACAACAAAGATATTTATTAAACTAGACAAATATAGAGAATAATATAGCAAAGCACGACACGCCCACGAGCAAGTATGTAAAGGAAGTATGTAAAAAACGATGCACTCAAACTGTCAAATGTCCTGTTATTGAATAACAAATTTATGACGGTTCAAATTAAGACATCTAATAAAACAATTTGCAATGTCAAATATTTCATATGTATATTTTAGAGCACAACGCGCATAGGTCAAGTGCAATGTTCTCTTGATTATGTTACACAAAATTGTCAGTGTTTTGTGACAGAAATAGTAACTGATCAACCGTTCTTCGCCTTCGCCTTAGGTTTAGTGTCAGTTTTCGCTTTAGGTTTAGTATCAGTTTTCGCCTTAGGTTTAGTATCAGTTTTCGCCTTAGGTTTAGTATCAGTTTTCGCCTTAGGTTTAGTATCAGTTTTCGCCTTAGGTTTAGTATCAGTTTTCGCCTTAGGTTTAGTATCAGTTTTCGCCTTAGGTTTAGTATCAGTTGTGCCGTCCTTCACGTTCTTTCGTCGCCAAACTGCGGGAGTGTCGTATCCATCGATACTGTATTGTAATTGATACATTCGACGCTTCGCCGAGTCATTCCACGAACCTGAATTTGAATAATATTAATTAATAAATAATATGAATAATAATTAATAATAATAATAATATAGAATTAATATTATTTAACAAAAAATTAACGATGGCGCTTCATAAGAAATCGCAAACTAGGAAATTTACTCGTCGTTTTTATAACCGCCAAATATATCAAAAGTATAAAAAAATGTTTTCACTGTAATTAATAAAAAGGAAGAAATTCGTAAAAGTAATGCAACCACACATTGTCCCGTTATTCTTCTTACACATCCAATTGTTGAATCGTTAAAAATAATTCAACAATATAATACCCATCTCCAATTACATAATGAATTATTAATATCAATATCTACAAATGATCTAAATAATTCCACACACCTTTGCCCGCTTTAACAATAGCATAGCAGCATTGTCGATGCCAGTTATTCACACAGCTGTTATAATACCACGTGTATTCAAATGTTCCCTCACGATCACCGCGCATGTCGAGCGTGGAGCGACAGAACTGCAAATATTTATTGGAATGAAATAGGGACAATTTGGCCCTGGGAGAAATGGGATTGTGAAACAGGAGGGGCGCTGGTCAGCGATGATTACCGTTTCAGTTTCCTTCACACAAATCTTAACATTCTTCTCCCCATCGGTACCACACTGCGATGGTGAAATATAATCGAACTTGTACGGTTTGAGAAAATTCGAAGTGTTTGTCTGAATGAAAATTAAACTTTCTGAACGGTACATTTACCTGTGACACACAAAATTTGGAAAATATGCAACTAATTATTACCGCAATTGTTCCTAAATGCATATTATTTACACGCAATTTCCATGCAACACATTACGCTTGCGGAAACAACAATAAAACAAATATGCGCTTTTCACACAATTACCTGTCTTTAAGTTATGACGCACTAGCTTTTACGCACTTACTAGCACGTCAGAGGTAATTCTTCCGGTATGTGTGAACAAGCAATTATTTTTTACGATTTTATCAACACCTTTTCAGGTTTATTATAAGAGTACGTGAGAAAGCAATTGGACGACAAGAAGCTGAATGTCCTTGAACTTTTGCTACAAACGTCACGCTAAACTTTCACTTTTATGCTTTTCAATCATTCTCGAATTTCGAAGTAAAAATAACGATAAAACCACTGCAATAAATTAAATAATTGAACGTTTTTTTTAATTTTGTGTCATTTTGTGATATTATTTATATTTTTAATTTATTTTATGGAAAATAAAACAACACAACACCCATCAATGAATAATCACATTACGTGTGCAACTGGTTGTATAAATGGTGTCTGCACAAAAAAGTAAAATAATGCAAAAAATGGTTATATACAACTTGGCAGAATCGTGAACGCACACACACACACGCGCACACACACACACACACACGCATACTATAGAGGTCACAGACGTACAAGGGGATGTGCGCGACGTAATATTTGTCAATGCCATCTCGTCTAATGTGTGAATTGTAGAAATTATTGATTTGCACAAATATATAATAAAGTAGAAATGTCCGAAATAAACGAAGATGACCGCGAAATGATCGAAATTCTGCGAGAGGAACACAAGGATCGTCTATCAAAGAAATATGATACCGATTTTAATATTTTACGCTGGATTATCGGGTATAATCGCGATTTAAACAAAGCCAGCGAGGCGTTGGGCAGACACTTAAAGGTAAAGTGAAATAAATAAAATAAAATAATAATATTCTAGCACCGTCAACTATTAAACTTCGACAATATCGCCGATTGGAAATTCGATAATCCAGCAATAACACAATACACACCAATAGGATATCTTGGACCAACTGGTTTAAATGACAACAAGTTTGTGATTATTGAATCAATTGGACGTAGTGACCCCTATGGTCTGACACACGCCATTGCTCCGAGGGAGTTTGCACATGCCAGATTACAGGTGACTTTTTAAATTTGAAATGGTTTTTTGTTTTGGTTTTAAGGGATGTCTTTGTGAAACATAAATGAGGTATAACACATGTATGAGCATAATGTAAAAATTAGCTTCCAGTTTTATGTCAGGTAATTATTTTGTGCTCGTGGACCTTTAACCTTTCTGCACTTTCTTATTTTTGCTCTTTTCAAAGACCCTCAAAATCTCAATATGCAAACCATATTTCGGTACTATTTTAGGTTTACATTGAAAGTGAAACTTCGAAAATAAAATATAATGCTCCATATCCATTTGCATCATCATTACATCCCCTACATTCCAGCTTCTCGATCGCGCGCTAACCGACATGAATGCGGCAGAAGCAGAAAGCGGCAAACAATCATCTGTCGTGTACATATATGATATGGAGAAACTAGAGTTCGATCCGTATCTAATGTCCGTCGTGTTGGGTCCAATCAAATTGTTATGGATCTACATTAGTGTTCACTATCCCGAATTGATTGACACGATTATTGTTATTAATGCTCCTAGCTTCTTTAATATCTTGTTCAAAGCCGTCTCCCCATTTCTCCCAGCGCGAACGGCGGTTTGTAAACTTTTTTAAACTAAATCAATTGTTCCATGTTAGTCAAAAACAATAATCGCGTCAGAAAACTGGCAAGAAATACTCCGCGAACATGTTCACCCCGACGTGTTGCCCGTATACTGGGGCGGCAACGCGGTCGACAGTAATGGGGACACAATGTGCAGGAATATGATTGTTATCCCACCTGGCAAGGTGCCTGAGGAGTTGTATTGGAAACCGAAACTTGGAGAACCGGGCGTGAAGGATCTAACGCCGATCAATGTCCCTGCTGGTATTAATTTGCTTATTTTTTATAATAAATAAATAAATTTTGACTTATATATTCAGGAGGTTTTGTTCTCCTCTCAACGCGAATCAAAGGCACAGGTGTGTTCCTGGACTTTTACATGCACTCTGACACGGAATACACGTTTGGCATATATTACAGCAAACGGGATGTCGATGTAGGAAATTAGAATTTATTTTATTTTATTTTATTTTATTTTATCTGTTTCAGCAAAGCGTCACAATTGATGAACTCGAAGAGTACCTCCCTGGTGCCGAGAACCCGGCCATGATCAGCATTGATCATTATAGAATTCCGATAAACAAGAACGGGGTGTATCACTTGAAATTGGGCAATGAGAAAGCATGGCTGAAATCAGTGACGGTCAATTATCAATTGACATTTAGTGATAAAGATAAAACTGTGATAAAAGATCGTAAAATGGTGAAACAACTTAATTACTGAATTTTATAAATATATAATTTTTCATTTAAAATTTAAACTGATTGTCATAATAAAGTTTCGCTAGAGTGAAAAACAGGAAAACTGCAAATTACAGAGAAACGCGTAAAAAGTGAGAAAACTACGTGTTGCTAAGCAGCATCGTAGGTGTTGCACTGTCATTCATAATCTGCATCACGGGAGGTTAGGCTACAGATTGTAGTTTGCACTTATCAAACTAAAACATTGTCCGTACAAATTTCCTTTATCTTATCTTGTATTTTTGTGTGCTCCACTCTTTGTGTGTGTGTGTGTGTGTGTGTGTGTGTGTGTGCTCAGGACGTGCAAGGACAATTGAGACATTTAATTGCATCCGTGTATTCGTTTGTTTACACTACAGGTACGCCTTATGTTGACTGCATTGATCCTCTCACTTCACAATCTCAGAAACATTTCATTATTATTATTATATATATTGATCTATGAACATAATGCTGTCATTCATTTACTCCTTGCTATATCAATACTTCATAATCTGCCTGATATATAGGTCAATTAAAGCGCTCGGGCCAATCATTAGTGCAATACGTGTTTGGTATTTGTATCCATTGTTAGGATGGAAGTTAGATTATGCAAATTATGTAAATAAATGGACTGGTGCGTGTGTTTTTAATGAATTCCATTTATTTCGAAAACATTTTTTTGTCTTTTATTGTAGTCATGACCGGTTGCACGGACGGCATTGGGAGGGAATATTTGTTCGAATTGGGGCGGCGCGGTTTCCGTCGTTTCTTTTTAATTGGACGAAATCAACAAAAATTGCAAGACATAAAAGAAATTATGTTGACCAAATACAATGCTGAAAACGTTGAAACATTCGTGTTTGACTTTGATATTGATCCGTGCGACAAATTACCGATTGAAAAACTACAAACGTACGAAGTCGGATTGCTAGGTGGGAATAAATTCGTCAGAAAAATTTATCAAATGCCAGTAAATTGTGCTGGAATAGGGCCAGATCAACTGACGCAATTTGCAAAACAACCATTCCAAAACGGTTCGCGCATAATGCGAGTGAATGCCATGTCCGCAATACATGTGAGTGTGCGCTTGTGTGTGTGTGTGTAAATATTTTGTAACAGATGACAGAACTTGTACTTCCTGGAATGGTAGAACGTGACTGCGGCATCGTTGTCACTGTATCGTCTATACAAGGATGGCGACCACTGCCGTTGCTATGTACTTATCCTGCATCAAAGGCAAATAACATTCCCAAAACGTTTTAGCCCCAATCATTTTAGGCATGTATCAGCTTCATGTCCGAATGTTTACACTTGGAATACAAGAACACAAACATAAAGTTTCAGGTACGTCACTTCAATGAATCATTGCAGTTGTAATCTTGATTTAGTGTCTATTGCCATTATTGGTCGCAACAAAGCTGTCACGATATTCAGATGAAGAGGCAGATGGCCTTGTGGTTGTGTCACCGGAATATTATGCCAAACAAGCGTGTGACGCTTTGGGTATTATGCATATTGGTACTGGGTGTATTGTACATGATCTACAGGTATGACGATAAAAAACAAATGAGTTAAATGGTCATATTAGGTTGCATTTCTACAATTCTTACCATTCTTTATTGCTGTTCGCTTAATGGCACCCGTCTACAAATATCATGCGCGACGATTCGACGAATATCAACGTCGGCATATCGACAAACAATAATGGATTATGTAATTGCGATATTTAATAATATTTGTTTAATGTATAATGTGAAATTTTGAATAATTTTTATTCAACAAGTTGTGACAAGAATGCGCTCAACACATACACGCTAATTACTTCATCATATCACATTGATACTTTGTGTTGCATTCTTTGATGTCGTTGTGAATACGATCGTTCACAAAACCTTGTGTCACAATGTTCACATTTGTACGGCCGCTCCCCAGTGTGTATCCGTTTATGCCGTGATAGAAGACTACTTGACACGAATGCTTTATCACATAGCTCACATTTGAATGGTTTTTTGCCGGTGTGTGTTTGTTTGTGCCGTTCTAGACGGCAATTTTCTGAAAATGCCATTCTGCATTGTTCGCATTTGAAATGACGATCACCATTGTGTGTTAATTGATTAACAGAGATTTCTGATTCGTTGACCGCTTTTTCTTTATTGATTCTTTTATGCACAAATACGACAATACGCATACGACAATTATTGTGTCATCCACAAACTGAAATGGATAACGACGGTGCAACGGTGCAGCCAGAGCGGAACAATCTCTTGCACGCACTGCTCGTATTTGTCCTTCCTTGCGATATTTTTGTCAATCGTTTACGTCAGTGAGTTAGTTTTCATCCTGCAAACATATGGAAACAGTGTAAATGCCAACATTTTTAATCAAAACGTCAAAACATGTAATTAACAAAAGAGGCACAAAGTAAGTGCGTCATGAGATACAGAGAGGGTGATTTCATAAATTGTATGTTTGAACACCCTGATTAGCATCGTATTAATGCTTGTACGAAGCTCACATATCCCTTCATTACATATTCCATTGACACATGGCAACATAAACACCCCGTGACTTGTACACCATCCCAAATACTAAACATCATAAAATCAAATAAAATCAATAATCAAATAAATCAATAAAATCCTAAAATGGGCTGTGCCTCATCCGTGTCCACTCCACATATCACACAAGTGACGGCAGCGAAAGTGAACGAGCAGCATTTGAATGATAGGAGAGACACCGTCTCAACACCTGTCCCATCACCATCACACCAGTCTCATCCAAGTAACATATTTTACTCCATTCCTTGATATTATTATCCCTCCCCGTTGCAGTGTCCCCATCCGACGATGCAAAAGTCACGAGTCATCGGATTGATGAACAGTTGAAGTTGGAAAGGTTGAAGCCCGTAATTAAGGTGCTACTTCTTGGTGGGGCTGAGAGTGGCAAGACGACGATATTTAAACAGATGAAGTAGATTGCGATTGTTTTATTTTTATTGTTTTATTTATAAAATTGTGCAGAATCTTGCACATGAATGGGTTTACGCAATCGGATCTGAACTTCTACACGCTGACAATTCATTCGAATATTATATCAGCAATGAATCAATTGATTGCTGCCTGTGAACGACATGGCATTATTCATGACAGTGATATACAAATGCTAATACAAAATCTTAACGAGTTCTTGAGGTAGTGCAGCGAATTGTGTTTAGTTGAATTGTTCAGAGACAACTCCCTCTCTCATTCCGACATTGTGCTTCATCGACTGCCACCAAGTATTGGCGACATTATTTCACGTATATGGTGCAGTAGCAGTGTTCAATGCGTGTTCAAGCAACATGCAGAATATCATCTTGCAGACAATGCACAGTACTTCTTGGATCAGGTATATATTATTTTAATTATCATTGCAGTAACGTGGCGAATTTGCAATTATTTTCTATTTTCTAATCACTATGCACGCAGATGTTTGTTGAAATGAGACGTGTTATCTAGGATTCTTGAAGCAAGTTAAAAGATTGGCAAAAATGATTTACAAAGAAAGCAACATCAAAAATAATTTTCAACAAATTAATACGTCAGGTAGTACGTCTAACGGACTTGAATTACGTTCCAAATGACGCGGATATCTTGCATTGTCGATATCGAACAACCGGCATCCACGAGATCTCGTTCAAATACAAAGACCTCACACTCCGGTAATCACTCCCCCAATCCCCCATAAACCCCCCAAAACCACAATCACGCATAACTTTATTAAAACCCCAATCCCCCATAGAATGATCGATGTCGGTGGTCAAAAGAGTGAGCGTCGTAAGTGGTTGCATGTATTTGATAATGTTGCACTGGTACTGTTCATCGTTGCACTGGCCCCATTTGATAGGACTGATCCTGAGGAGGACGACAAGGTATGTTTGGATGGTTTGTATTATTTATTTATTTATTTATTCCAGAATCGTCTCGTCGTTAGTTTGGAGATCTACTCATCAATAATCCAGACGTCTCATTTCATCCACTCCACCATCATTCTATTCTTGAACAAGAAGGACCTGTTCAAGGAGAGCATCAAGAGGGTGAAGTTGACGACAGCGTTCCCTGATTATTGTGGTACGGTTGAGTGAATGGGAAGAGTGAAGAGAACTATTGCAGGGGACAATTCGTATGAGGATGCGATTGGGTTTATTAAGAACAAGTTTACCGAGCCGCTGACGCGACAGAAAACTGTAATTATATCGCATTTGAACATCATTATTATGTTATAGGAATTCTTTCCATTCACCACCACGGCAACGGATACAGATAACATTAGCAAGGTGTTCGATTCGGCCATTAGTCATATCATTAATATTAATGTGAAGAATACTGCATTGTGATCATACATTTGAAGAATATTGTATTTTGATGAAATGTATTTGGAGATTGTGAAACATTTCATTGAAGATTGATTGTAGATTTGTATATGTCGAATAAACAAAAGAGTACAAGCAATGTATGTCTACGAGCCACATTAGCAAAAGATTTGGTTAAAACCAATACTTTTCAAGGTGTCGAGTCGTTATATCGCAAAAGTATGGAAATTTTCTTAAAAACCGTTTTCGAATTTTACACATTTATAAATGTTTATTTTGTCGAAATTGGAACAAATAACCCAAAATAACAAGCAAATACTTGGAAACATTCAGAAATTTCTTAAAAACTGTGTTTGCTCAAAAAGTGTTGACAATACGTTAATATATTCTTAAACGCTAACAGAAGTTCTAACAATTTTGCAAATGCAATTTCTATCGAATATTTATTAAAGCCGCATTCCTTTGTTCTGACAAACATCTGCGCGTTGAAGAACGCGTGTGTGCGTGACAAATACCGCCACACATATACTTAGCACATGATAAAAAATCAATGCATTGTTCGCGTGCGCGCCTCAATTCTTGCGCAACTCGTTAAATCATTGTCGCATTTTTAGCATTTTTCTAATACGACAATAATTAAAGGAAATGACCTATCGACGACGCCTCTTCCTCGAGCACCACTGTCAAGAGTATTATGAGGAGGAATGTCGCGCTGCGAGTACGTTATTATTATTTTTATTATTTTTTAATTTTTTATTAGGAGCGGAGAAAGCTATACATAACTTTGATCGCTTGAGGGGTGTCAAAAGGTTCACTGACGTTCGCTCATCGCACTCCGTCGAAGAGCCCCTGTTGCACATTGCCATCGGACAGAACGACGTCAGCAAATGTCTTCAATTGTGCAAAGACAGTACGATTGATGTCAACCAACATGACTCCATACAAAACTATCCCCTGCATAATGCGATCAAAAATGTGGAAATCGTACAAATTCTCTGTAAACAGAAGTGCATTCAAATCAATGCGCTGAATATTCACGGCCGAAGTGCACTGCATTGTGCCGTTATGCAACGATGCTATGACACTGTGGAATATTTGTGCAACATGAGAGAGTGTGATGTTAATATTATTGGTATGTAAAGTAATAAATATGGAAGACTAGTAAAATTAGGGCGCGAACTGAAATATGAAAGTCCCTAAAAATTCTTATGAAATCTCGTCTCAGGAATGTATCCTCCTACTTTCTGTTGAGACAATAAATGTGTCTATTAATGACCGGTGTGCCATAATAAGGTGTTAGAATATCTCTACTGAGATCTGTTCGAAAATATGACTGAAATCAACACAAATACAGTAAATAAATAACAATAAACAAATCCAGATGTCAACGGCAACACACCGCTAATGCTGGCCATGTTGCTGCAGGAATACAACGAATTCGCGACGAAGTATCTGAAAATCGTCAAGTGTTTACTAGGCCGCAGTGATATCGATGTCAACGCTGGTGGTGCCACCGAGAAGCCTATCCATATTGTTTGTCGGATGAAAAATATTGACGGTAGGGATAATACAGTAAAATTGTCGCAGGCTCAGAAAGAGGGGGTAGGAAAAGTCACTCTTTTCTACCAAAAACATTTAAAAGACTTCGTCTAAGGCTTAGGCTGGAAGTAAAGCCGCGCAATTCCTTTAAGACTAAACGATCCAAAATCATAACATTTCTCTTCCAGGCCTCCGCTTGCTCCTAGCCAACCCCCGTATCCAAGTGAACGCCCAGGACTCAAAATCACGCACACCACTAATGATTGCCATAAGCAAAGACCACGGCCCGTGTCTGTCCCTGCTGTTGGAATGCGGAGCGGTCATGAGCGTCAGCGCTCCGTGGGTGGCAAAAAAGACCGTATGTCACACAGTCACACACACACACACACACACACACAGACTTCGCTCCGTACGCGACCATCATCAACTCATCCCGACTCTGACGAACAAGAATGTGTGATCTGTATGGATAATACAGCGCGTGTCACCCTTCTGCCGTGCAAACACAAGTGTTTGTGCGACGGCTGCTCGGAGTCAAACTATTTCGTCATTGGCAGCACAACACGCAAGTGTCCGCTGTGCAGATGTGATATACTGAATATACGCAAGTAGATATCGGATAATCGGGAATATATTTATTTATTTTATACTTGCATTAAATATTTGATACCTCCAACGATATTTGTTTTTCATATATGAAAGAGAGTACAATACCGTGTTAGAATATTCGTGTGTATCAGTTCAGTGTAATACCCTTATAACCACAGTGATTATTCCCCAAGTTGTCACATGCTCACATGCACAGTTGTGTTCATCCTGTGACATTCAGTGATGCAATCGATTGATCGATACAAGGAGAATGTGCACATGGAACACAGGCATGATGGGAAATGGGACATGGATCGAGGGAATGTGTGACATGTATGAATGCAGGTAATGTTGGAGGAAATATGGCGCCGCAAGATTCGTTGAATATCCCAATAACCGAACAATCACTGACAAGCAAGCCCTTGTTGTCATAATGTTGTCTGGAACGTAAACTGTTGACAATTCATTGAGAAGTGCTCTGGTATTCAACTGGAATAAACTGAATTTAGTAGCAATGAAATAAATGGGGCAGAGAACGTGAACAGTGATTCTAATATCATTTTATTCAACTACAAAACATACACTTATTTTAACGTTTCTTTGTCAACTACCACCATTACATATAAATGTACATAAGTGCTACGACCTTTTATGGCTACGTGAAAAATCCAGTTCAATTAAAAATTGCAAGCGCGATTCAATTTTATTAGCAAATTACACCGTGTATGGTTGTTAAACTGAAGTCACAGACTGTATTCAACTTTCCGTGCTATTTGGAGGTGCTTCTTCTATTTCATCTCAACTATTTCAAAATGCGTCTTGAAATAATGCTAAGCGTCGTCATCGTATTATTCACAATCTTAGCGATTGGTGTCGATTGTTGTAAGTTTGAATAATAAACCTATTTTGACATAAAATTGGAGAAATAAAAATGACACACTTCAATTTCAAATATCACAGCCGAGATGCAACTGCAATCCGACTGTGCCGACAGTATATCAACGTGTGACAAATTTTTGACGTACAACGTTTGCAAATACGACTACGCAGCGCACAGTTGCGCCAAAACTTGCAATTTGTGTTCCACGAACGACATTTTCAACAACAACACACTTGGAGGTAAATTCAATCTTTTCCATGTTTTCCAAAACGTTCATTTTCAGACCTACAACTCGGCACTGTGTTTCGAAACAAGAAGTACTTATGGCCAAATGGAACAGTGTATTATAGATTCGATGATTCGATTTTTTCGTATAAAAGTGCTGTCTTGGAGGCAATGCAACACATTGTCAATCGCACTTACGAATGTGTGTCATTCGTGGAACTGGCGAAAGAGGTGACAGGTCAACCTTACGTTCTCATTAGGAAGATAGGCGATGGCTGTCGCGCAACTGTTGGCAGATCGGTGTGAAAATAAAAATATGTGTTTTAATTTTTAAAAAATACTACAGATCGACAAAGACAATCTCGAATCAAGCTTAACACTCAACGATGAATGTCTTAATACAACTGGGCACATTGTGCACGAATTAATGCACACACTTGGCTTCATCCATGAGCACCAACGACCCGACAGAGACAAACACGTTCAGATAAAAGAAGCACTGTTGGACGTAGGTTATGAATTTCATTTTATAAAATCATTTACCAGCATGTTGACTACAAAATATCCCATTCTTTCGACATGGACATGCTCAACTTCGACTACGACTATGGATCCATAATGCACTATCCTGCCAGAGCACCAGGATCAGATGAAAGAGATCTACCGGATATCATCGCATTCCCTGACGACAGTGTGGCGATGGGACAGAGAGAGGGATTGAGTGAATTGGACGTGAAGAAATTGTGTCGAGCTTATAATCGAGAGCCAGACACGCATCCACGATATGTCGGTCCGACGAAACTGCCACCAATAGGTGACATATCCATATTTAACGATATTTGTTAGTGTTCGATCACACTTTATCTGTTTAGAGCGCCACGTAATACGACTCATTGGTGCTAACACTGAATTCAACTATGATCCATTGTCTGCAGAGAATAGCAAAGAATTGACTGGAGGACCGAAACTGATAGAAGTCACTTGCGGATACGTCAACGGACTTATGGTGTGCACGGGTGACACATTGGACCAACCAACTGACAGTACACACGTGTACGACATTCTCACCGGTTGGCGCAGTGTGTGTGTGTGTGTGTGCGTGTTAACTAGTAAATGAAGATAAGTGGTCATTGCTCGAACGAAAGCTGAACGTTGCCCGACAATTTCCGTCGAACCAACGAATGGCAGAGGTTGGCGACCGGTGGTTGGCGGTGTGCGGCTCTGGAGAAAGGAAAGTGCACAGCTGCGAGCTAATGGACACACATTTCAATCCACTGAAATGGCGGCTGATTGACAACGTTCCTTCGGATGCATGTACCACGGGTGCGGCAACCGTCGGCTATGGTAACAACACGGTGATAATGGCCGGAGGTGTTGATGGGTAAGTAATAGCATTTTATCGCCTATTCTTCATGTCTACCATTAGTTCGACAAAGTGCGCAACAACGCATGCCTACAATATTGCCACGAAACATTGGCAGCGACTGGCTGGCCTCCCTATCGTGACAGTATTCCATGCGATGGCAGTTCTCGACAACGACGTTATTCTATGCGGTGGTATTGGTCGGGTGCTGACAACAAATGCAGCTGCCGGCAAAACATGCCTGCGTCTCCGCAACCCCCTCGAGGCGGGAAGCACGTGGCAGAGCAGTATACCCGACATGCCAGATGCCAGAACCTTCTTTAGCCTTATCATTGTCGACAGTAGGTTGGTTCGTCTAGGCGGAAGAAATGTATCGGCTAGCGTGTCCGAACAAAATGTCGCCCAAGAAGTGTACTGGTGGAAGAATGGTGAGCAGAAGTGGGTCCGACTGCACGATACACCGAAAGTAGCGTCAACGTTTGGTGCTGCTGCTTTGCCGCTCTTTGTTGGTGATGCACCGCAACAGAATCGTCAGTGACATACACTGAAAAAAAATCTTAAAGCAATCAATATTTAGAGTCGGTAAAGTCGGAAAGTACGCCCGGTTTACTTTTGCCTGTTCTTGTGTTTCAATGGGCATCATGTGGACGAATTAATAAAAAAGTGTACTGTATTGCAAAGCCGAACCCCATAGGCGATATAAAAATTGATAACAGCGTAAGCAAAGAAACCTACATATTCGATGCGGATGCTGGTTTGGAACATTTACAAACCATATAACTGGGGTATCTTTGCATAGGCACGTGGTCCATTGGGCCGCAATTGAATGACGCCCGTTACTATCCACTCAATGGACACCTGGTTGAAGTCAATAACATTTATCTTGCCGTTTGTGACGGCGGCATCGATCTGGTCACGGGAGAAACTCTGTTCTGTGAAATTCTGAACACCACTGCCGTGTTGCCGACATGGAAACGCGTCTACTTGAACACACCGTTGACAATTTGTAGACACGGTGCTGCGATCGTTGGCTACGACCCACAGTATATCGGCATTCTCGGTGGATCAAACCCGTGAGCGGCACAACAACTTTAATGCCTTGAAAATTTGCAATTTGCAGAGATACAGCTCTTCCCTGCGACGCTTCGTTTATATACAACATCTTGCGTGCTGAATGGGCGAAACTACAACCACTGCCGTACGCTGTTATGTACCACGGCGCCACTGTGCTGAACAAACAGGTTATTTGCCTCAGGACGTCGAAATCGTCTCTCTAAAGTTCGACCCCTATTGGAGGGAAAAACGGGAAAATCTTTATTTGACAACATATAGGAAATTTTGATTTCTTCCGCCTGCAATTTCATTCCCCAAAATCCAAAATGATAGTAATAACGATGTCAATGTTGCAAAAACAGGTCATCATGTGTGGTGGTCTAGTCATGACGAACGGCAGTAAAACTGTGTCGGCGAAATGTGCTCGGTTTATCAATCCACTAATACCGACCGATCAATGGATTACCGACATCCCTGACATGCCAGCTCCGCGCTACAAGCACAACATGTTTGCGGTGGGGGACAGATTTGTTGTCATTGGTGGGCTAGATGAAAATAATGAAACTGTGACAACGCTATTTCAATTCAATTTCACCGAGAAAAGTTGGTCGATTAGGAATGCCACATTTCCCGCAATGGCTGGCATCGTGGACGCGTCGGCTTATAACGTAACTCTAAGCCCATTTGAAGAAGCGAACTCCAGGAGCTCAATTGAGGCGATCAATATGCTGAGAACAGAAGCATCAGCAAAACGGGTTCGACTGTTTGGAACGACTGTTATTGGACGCGGTGGAACTAATGGTAACCTAATCGATCTTTTACCGGATGAAAAAAGTGATTTGCAGCAACGCACATGCTCCAATTGATCAGTTGCTTTAATGTAAGTGTCTACGATGTCGCGACACAGACGACCGCTGTGGCAACCGGTTCCTATTGCTTTGAAAGAGTATCATGTGGCTACGTCAATCAAAACACGTACTGTATTGGTACGGACATCAACACGGCCACAAGAAACACATACATGTTCAATTCGCAAACGGGTTAGTGTAGTTCAAAATATTGAGACATAGGCGTAATTGTCGTCCTAAATCTAGGAGTTTTTTAACTAACGTTTTTCTGAGAAATATTTTTGTTCCTATAAATATGAAAAATCGTTATTTTTTGGCCAGATTGCCCCTCCCCCTTCCCCCACCCCTGACCTGCGCCAATGTATTGAGATGTGAATTCATCAACTCAAACAGTTCTAAAAGGATTTTCAGGTATTTGGTCGCAGGGTCCGTATCTGAACGACGCTCGTGACTTTCCGTCAAGAGGACACTTGACCGAGATCGCCGATCGATGGCTGATAGCGTGTGGTAGTGACGATTCCAAGTACACAGACTGTGAAATATTGGACAGTCACGAGGCGACCCCTGTGTGGCGTAGGATTGTAGCGAACACGTCAGTGTGTACATGGGAGGCGGCAACTGTTGGCTTTGGTGACAGCTGGATGATAATATCAGGAGGGGACGACCGGTGAGACACTGTTAATGGCTTAACTTTACACACATGCAGTGATGGTAATCGATGTGATACAGTACACGCGTACAATATACACACTGAGAAGTGGACGGAACTTCCAAAATTGCCCTATAAAATATGGCTACACTCAATGGTGGTGCTCGACGGCCAGGTCATAATTTGTGGTGGTCTTATAAGTGTAAATGGGAACAAAACCCGTTCATCGTCCTGTCTGCGATTGGCAAGCATGACGGGTGAATGGCAGAGCGACATACCTGATATGTACGCTGAACCGCACGTTGGCAGCGCTCTTGCCAGTGTCGACGGGCAATTGCTTACCTTTGGTGGAGTTGTCCGCGACGCTGATGGCTTAGTTAAAACCGCTCTTGGCAATTTTACGGCAGCGAGTGACGTGTACGCGTGGCGCTTTGGCGAGACCAGTTGGCGGCAGTTGAACAATCTCAATGAGGTTGTAAATGTCTTGATGACGGCTGTTGTGACGGTGCCGATTGCACAGTTTAATCAGTCGCTGTTCTCAAACTATATGATTATTTGATTATTTCCAACTAATTCATGATATTATCGGATCAATATGCTGTTGCATTTTGTGATATGACATCTATTGTAAATGTCCACGTTTCTTACATTTGCAGTAAATTAGAATTCCACATTACACTTATTCAAAACGTTTACACCGATCAACAAATGTTCATCCTAACAAATGGATGTATTTGCAAAACTTGTTTCAGATGCAAGTGTATCCAATTCAAGTGTTTGCATCACTGTGCCAATGAAACTACATCGCTAGTCATTCATCCATATCATCACACACTGTCACAGTATGTCCCGTGTGAAGTATCTGTCCCTCGTACATGCATGTCCAGTGTTAACATTCCCCGAAACATGGTGGTGATAGACAGTTGACAATCAATACTACCATGTGACGAGTGAGTGAGGATGACGTGCAGAACAACAGAACATAGAGTGGAAACACAGCAATGCTATGCGTGCATGCACCTGGTATATGAACATGGAGGAATGGGGGACATCGATGTACGTTATTATACGTGTGAACGTGTTTACGCACGCGCAATATTTGAAAAGTTGAGAAACCTTGTTGTTAGTGTGAAAGAAATGCAACACTTCGTGTACAATTGAAAGAAACTCTATATTCACACACAATCACGCAGGTATGACTGCATAGCCCATTCCATCCATAGCTTCCGGTATAACCCGCGCACTTCTGTTGCATGTGCGCAGATCCCTCGACCACACAAAGACGGTGTTGCGCACATCAGTCATCTCACGAAACTGACCACCAAGTGCGTACAGGACGTTGTTGATCACTACCAGTGCAAAGTGGGCACGCGTCTCTGGCAACTGTGAATACAGCAAATGGGAATACATATTTACCTGGCATTCTGGCCACATCAGTCCGCCACTCTGCCCCTGAACCCGAGAGTGCATTGTTTAGATTGTCGAGACGAAAACAGTCGTCCTGGATGTTGATTGTGCGATGCGCTGTATCGCTGTTGAAACCACCGCACACAATGATTTGACTGCCACCGAACACAGCCATTGCGTGAGCTTCACGCTCATCAGGCATGTTGGCCAACGTGCGCCAAACACGTGTGCGTATGTTGTAGGCGTTCGTGCCGGAACTTAGCACGCTATAAGGAGATAATTTTGTGGAACTAGCATCATTTTAGAAATCAAGAGAATATTTTTAAAAGTGTCGAAAATAAACAAAAATAGGTTTGTTTTACGAAAGAAATTGAAGCAGTTGAAATTTAGGAATTCTCTCATATACCCAAAAATTTTATTTGGTCCTGGGAGATGGGTGGGGAGGCTAGCGCCTTCTATGCCTACCCTGATCTCCGACCACCGGTGATGATCATCCAGTCTTGGCCATAGCCAGCGGTGGCAGCTTGTTTTGTGTACACGTCTGAAGGAATGTCAGGCAGATACTGCCATGTCATTGGTGTCTCTTGTATATCTAACATTTCACACGTATGCACTTCCAATCCTGAACTCCCGCATGCAATCACATATCGATTGTTGATTTCGGCCAAGTGACCGTTCGATGGAAGCCATCTGGCACTGTTCAGATTTGGGCCGTTCGACCAACTGTCTGAAATTGAAATTTATAAAAATTGAAAATAATCCAAATTCATTTTCTACAAAACACTCGCACTTGAGCCAATATTGTAAATTCGTGTAATAGACGACGCATTATTGCCCGGCAAACTGCTTCCAGCACAAATAACAATGCCTCCCGCGCGTCCGCACCCAGGTCCCCAAAGGTTTGGCACTTTTCCCTCCACTGTCACCGAGTTGGCCGCGTCCAGTGGGTCGAAGAAGTAATGCTTGTAATTGTGCACCAGCAGCACTTTCTGTTTACCAACAGCACCTGAATGACGATTTTTATCCCCAGCTGCACATAGGCGGAAAAGGAATTTTTGGAAGGATATTATATGCATTTAGGTGGACCGAATAAATAGGATAAAATAATTGACTCCTTTTGAAATTTCGAAATGCGTGTATTTTGATAATACTTTTCCACCTATGTCTCAGCACGAAATTGTTATAGTTTTTGAGTTCTTGCTCCTCCTTCCCACAAAGGGTGAAAACGTTTTGTGTCTCAGGCTCTGCACATACCTGCTGAACCATTTCGTGACAGAATCAATACGAGTACAATGATTGCAACAAATAGAATCGACATGCCCACCAGGATCTGAGAAACGATGGGATATGATAATGTGACAAATGTGTACCCGCTTTGACCGATAGCAATGATTAATTCCGCTAGTTAGTCGGTGCTCAAACGTATCAGCATTGTGCGTGAATTCAAACTCTTCCACTAGTGCTTGATCATTCTCATTGTATCTCATGCGCGCCATTCCAGTATATTAAGAATTGGAATAATAAAGTTGCTAAGATACGATAACAGAACAGGCTTGTGAAAAAAACGTTGTATATTTTTGCAGTGTTTTTTTTTCATTTTGTATAAACATAACTGCACTGTTTCAATGTGCCGCTCTTGATTGTTTATAATATTTCGTTTCTGTACACCATGCAGGTTGTTCATTTTCAAAATGTATTGTTTCAACAATCCATAATCCCATTAAATGTGCTCATTCACATCTTGTGGACAGGGATTAAAGAACAGACGTAGGAAGCCATCGCCTCTCTTCTGCATCACCGATGAATGCAAATAATTGTGATAACAAATCAATGCCGTGGGAATGAATTCAACCAGTAATGCAATGGTGTTGATGGGATATTTGACGGTATCAAATATAATCAAATGTGAAATGTTTATCTTTTTACTATCGCAGGCTGACAGCCAATTCAACACGTACGAAATCACGCCGTAAATGTATGTGTGAAGATAAAGACAAAACTGTGATAAAAGATTGTGAAACAACTCAGTTATTGATTTTCATAAATAAAGTTCCCCTAGAGTGAAAAACAGGAAAAAAGCAAATTACATCGAAACGCGTAAAAACTTAGAAAACCCCGTGTTGCTAAGCAGCATCGTAGCTGTTGCACTGTCATTCATACTTTGCATCACGGGAGGTTAGGCTACAAATTATAGTTTGCACTTATCAAACTAAAAAAATTGTCAGTACAAATTGTTCTTTATCTTATCTCGAAAACGCGTAATATTTCATTGTTTACATTTGTGTCAACCTTTCTCTTTACTTTGTGACTTATCAGCGATACTTTTCGTTCTGCTCCACACACACACACAGAACAATATCCGACAAAATATATTTTGTTCGGACTAAAACATAAAAATATTATTCCAGAATATTATAATTAAATCAAATCATATTTGCAACAATGAAGTTCAAGTCACTGAAACGTTTAGGCAGCGTATGTTTAATTTCATAATTTCATTTGAAACACATGTTTAGTTGTACTACCAATACAGCGCTATATAAATCAATAACCCCAAACACACACACACACACACACACACACACACACTCACACCAAAACACACGTATAATATGCCCCCATCTAATACATAACATTTACATTAGTCGCCTCTATATTCTGTATATTTTAGCGCGCATAAATAGCGATTTTTATGCAACGGACATTATTTTGCATTATTTTACAATAGTTGCCAGCTAATAAATTTGCGCATTATTCATACCTATTTTTGTCCACAATTCTCTTCTTTAACGTTTCTTAGCAACTGCGCTAAATCCATAAATTTGTGACGTGCGCATTTTTGAAAGAATTTGTGTGTGTGTGTGTGTGTGTGTGTGCTGAAAGATAAATGGATTTCTTCACAAATCACAAACATCTGTTGTCACATATTTTCATTTTTACGATCAATCTATCAAAATCTATCTATCGCAATTATTAAGTTTTCACGTTGTTACGTAAAACTTGTTTGTCGTCAAACTCGTGACATTATATACATATGTATAGATAGCTTGCCAACACCATTCATTATGCGTGTTTGTGTGTGTATATGTTTTATCAAAACATGCTTGTTGTTTACTCAACTTTCACATTCGATTCTTGATTGCACCCTCAAAAATACACACACACATACAGACACTGTTCAACATCATGTTTTGAGGACATGCACACATAGATAGCTAAAAAAGATATGACAACAATAAATAACATGCTTACACCCATGTCAAATAACACGTTTTTGAGCGTGTAATTTACTGTTTACATCAACTCACACTTACATCTCACAACTAATCATTATTGCATTTTTACACTTTTACACTTTATTGACACCTGAAAACACTAAAACAACGTAATATGAAACTTGTAAAGCTTCCAACTTCCGTCTTCCATTTGAAGGTTTTGCCATTAAAAATTGATCCAATTTTAACAAAAAATACAAATAAACACCTTGCAGCGTCATTCCCACGATACAATGACGACAAACGGCACATCGAACGGTAGCACTTCAATAGTTGAAGAAGGTAAAAATAGATAAAATTAAATAAATTGATTCAAATCAAGGTGCAATAACCGAAGAGCAACAAGTGATGATCGACGACCTGCGAAAAGACGTCCGTTCAATGCTCGACGCCGAATACGACACCGATTTCAATCTGCTCCGCTGGCTCAAGGCCTACCAATTCGACGTTCCCAACGTTCGCAAGCGTCTCCTCCGCCATCTCCAAATGCGTCGTCTCCTCGACATGCATCGCGTCGACAACATGGACTTCAGTGATTGGGAGATCCACGAAAAGTACATCCCAATCGGTTATCTCGGCCCAGCGGGGAAGGAGAATCGCTTCGTCTTAATCGAGTGCGCAGGACGGGGTGATCCGGCGGGGTTGATGGAATGTGTCCAACCAACACGGTTCATGTTGTCAAGGTTTCAACTGCTGAATAAAGCATTGAAGGCAATGAATGAGGCAGAAAAACAGACTGAGAGGCAGTCGGGTAATAAGAAAATTAATGAAAATAATATATAATAACAATTCTAGGTTTAATCTACATTTACGATCTCGATTGCTTGGAAATGGATCCAACATTACTGCCTATTGTTGTCGGTCCACTTCGAATTTTATGGCAACATGTGAGCAACCACTGCCCCGAGATGATCTATAAATTGATCGTCGTCCATCCACCCAATTTCATGAATATGTTATGGCTTGCACTTGCACCGTTCTTGCCCGATCATACCAAGGTGATTTTATTGAAAATTATTTTTATAATTTTAATTAAATATATTTTCAGAAAAAGGTCGTCTTCACCACTTCGGCAAATATGACGGAAGTGTTGAAAGAGTACATCGATCCAGCTAATCTACCCGTGCATTGGGGCGGAGAACTAGTCGATTCTAAAGGGGATCCAATGTGTCGCGACCGAATTGTCATCCCTGAAGGCAAAATACCGAAACATTTGTATTGGAAACCACTCCCCGGTGAACCAACACAAGATCAATTGTCACTGTGCAGTGTTCCTGCAGGTGCAGTGTGTGTATGTGTGAACGAAAACTTACTTTTTAGGTTCAAAAGTGTACAAATCATTTACAACGAGCGCCGACAATATTATTTTACATTGGTATTTACAATGTTCGCAAGAATTTACCGTCGCTGCTTTTTATGATCCAAGTAATTCGAATGTAAGTCTCACAGAATTAAATAAAATAAAAATAACGCAAATAAGATCTTTTGATAAAATAAATTTCTTGTAAATCGAAATCGCTAAAACAATACTCAAAAATTCACACACACACACCCACATTCCCAATTGCAGTCCTCAACACCCGAAGCAATAGAAAAGCACGAGGAGTACCTATCGCACATGGAACAACCGGGTACTCACGTGATCGACCATCATCGTTGGCCATTGTTCAAAGCCGGCACGTATCATTTCAAAATGGGCAATGAAAAGGCCTGGATTAAAAGTGTTCATGTTTATTATAAAATGGAATTCGCGTATGAAGATGGCAGTCCGGCTGAGAATGACATCATGTTTGTTTAGATATGAATTTTTATAAGATCTTAGTTTTCGCCATCAAAACGGGCTGTTTTTCTTTTGTTTCTAATCCGATAAAGACTTAATCATATCAAAAATAATTTGATTTTTCCAAAGTTGTGATTTTTCTATAATTCGTCACTTGCTCAAAATACGTTTCAAGTGGACTTTTACTTCTTCTTAGATTTACCTGAATTGTATTTTGTTGCAAATAAAAATAAATATATAAATAATATCGAATTTCTTGAAAACAAACTAACATAAATTTATGTCATAAATATGTAAACGTGTTCACATAAGTTACAAACAAATTTGATAAGGCACCTATGATAATATATCAATACTTTGATTACAACAGTATAGAAAGTTTAGGCAATACATCTCATCATTTGAAAATTTCAAATTTCAACACGTTCGAAAAAAAACAAAATGAATACTGTACAAGAACTACCGAATCTCTACCCAAAGCATCTAATCAATAATTTCTTACAAAACATCTCCCTATTTTACAAAAATCTTGCTATTTTGCTCTCATTTTTTATTTTGCTCTTCTCACTAATTGAAATTGTCACAAACAAATTTGCAATCCAGTTTCTCTCTCGAACAGTGTTCACATTTGGCATTATTAAAAACACACTCAGACGTGTGAATCAGCTGTAAAATAATTCGTCGCATTATTTCCTTTATTTATTCCCGGGATTTTGTTGCTTGGTGACAATGAAATAAGGGGTGTGTGTGTGTGCGCTCTTCGCTCGGTTTTACCTGTGTAATCAAACACTCACAGCAAAGTTCGCCCACACTTTTGCACATACAGATATAGCACTAACAGACTAGCTAAACACACGCTAACAGAGGTTCATTCGCTTGTGCACAAAAATTGCAATATCATCTTGCAGAAATATTTGTTAATATAATAATAAATAAATAGCCAAAAATGTCGCCAAAATACAAGCTCATCTACTTCGACACGCGCGGACGTGCAGAGCCGGCTCGAATGATGTTTGCACATAAAGGTTGCAACAAGACATGAAAGTTATTTAAATAATTCTTAATCATTTAAAGGCATTCAATACGAAGACAAGCGCGTCTCACACGATGGCGACGATTGGAAGGAGTTGAAACCAAGTACGTGTTATTCATCTATTTATTAATTATATATTCCAGAAATGCCAATGGGTCAACTGCCAGCAATGTACATCGACGACACGTTGATCTGTCAAAGCAGCGCAATCTTCCGCGCCGTTGCACGAGAGTGCGGTATGTTAAATAATTAATATTTATTTATTAGAAATATTTGATTCTTTTATTATAAATATTTATTATTTATTATTATCCCCATTCAGGTTTATTGGGAAACACTCCAATCGAAATGGCACAGGCTGACATGATCGAAGGATGTGTCACTGATGGTATGTGTTTTTTTATGAAATAATTTATTTAAATTAATTAATATAATAAATTCATTTACATATTCATTTATGCCTCGTATTTCAATTATTCATTTATATAGGTATGATGGCCATGATGGGCTGGTTCATGGCGCCGGATGAGAATAAGGTAAATTAGGGTATTCATGGAAATATTATTATATTCAGGCAAAAGTGATGGCGGAAATAAAGGAGACAAAATTGAAACCATGGGGTGAAAAGATGGCCGCACTATTGCAAGCAGCCGGTGGACAATGGTTCGTCAAGAACACTGTAAGCAAATAAATAATAAACATATAATTTATGATGTTTTGGGAATATTTCAAAACCCCTCGCCCTCTACTTCAGTAATAATAAGAACTAGAACAAGAATATCAAACTCTTCCAGTTGACCTACGCCGACTTCGTGGTCGCCTGCGTGGTGGACATGATGACAGATGGCAAGCGCAAGGGATCCCCAATCGGGTGTGGAGACGTGCTCCCAAAAGCACTGCATGAACACCGTGCACGCGTTGAGGCATTGCCCGGAGTGAAGGAATGGATTGAGAAACGCCCTAAGACTGATATGTAGAGATATGATAGGAAACTGATTTGAACGTTTTTATCAACCATAGGTGATGTCATATCTTTAGGCTTATCTAGATTATTGTCAATTAGAGTAACACAAAAATAATAGATAAATTGTATTAATAATATCATTTACCTCTATCATTCTCATAATATTATTTGAATATCATTTAAATATCCCTTTTATATTGTCCTTTTGACTTTCAAACAGGGTTCATTTACTCACCTATCATTCACACGGTTAATCAGGACTATTTCATTATTTCATTCCAGTACACAAATTGACAGAGATATTTCAGACTTTATTTATTCTGTGAAATATTTATATATTTATATTATTTCAAAGTGATCAAACACCGGTGTTGTTTACTCTTTCAAATATAATCCATCTGTGTTGGGGGTATTCAATTGAGAGAGATTATATTTATACGTTTAGTACACTGCACAACAGTGTCACACATCAAACACCACGCGCTAATGTGTAAACTATAAACAAAACAAGAGATAACAGAGCGAGCACTTTCCACTCTTTCACATTGCCCAGGAACAATCAGATTCCATAAATATCCACCAAACATCAAACATCCCGACAACATGTCAACTCCAAAATATAAGCTTATATACTTCAACTGGTGTGGATGGGCAGAAACTGCACGGTTCATGTTCGCGTATAAGAATGTGCCATATGAAGATGTCCGTATGGAGAGATTTTCTGACACCTGGGATCAATTGAAACCAAGTGAATTATTATACTTATTATTTAATCAATGCTTTATTGCAGCAACCCCAATGGGCAAACTGCCGCTTCTGTACATCGACGATTTTCTTTTGTGTCAATCCGGTGCAATAAATCGCTACCTTGCACGCGAGCTCGGTAAAAACAACAAAACAACAAAAACAACAATAAAACAATAAAATCAAATCAAATAATCCTCAGACCTATACGGGAAGACTCGATTCGAGACGGCCACTTCAGACATGATCTTTGAAGGCATGATGGACGGATTGAATATACTCGGTCCGTGGTGGTACGCGAGTAAGGAGGAGAAGGTATTTCATTATTTATTTATTTAATTAATTAATTATGTTTTATGTTTTATTTATTTGTGAAGGCGAGGATAATGCCGGAATTGAAACCGAAGATGGGATCGTGGGCGAAGAGTATGGAAGCGTTGTTGAAGAAATCTAATGGACCGTGGTATTGTGGCAACACGGTGCGGTGTCAATAACTGAAACTAATCCTTTCAATCCCCTTCCAGTTAACCTGGTGTGATTTCCACGCGGCAAACACAATGTTTCTGTTAACAGAAGGAATCTACCGCGAAGTACCAATAGACTGTGGTGATGTTATTCCACAAAGTCTGAAGGACCATCGTGCACGTGTTGAAGCACTGCCGGGAGTGAAAGAATGGATTGCGAAACGCCCTAAAACGGAGTATTGATAAGGGGAAATTTGGATATTTCAAAATTATTAGAAATTAGGTGTTTTGCAATTGAAATGTGATGTTTTGTAGACATTTTACAATGATTGTTAAAACTGTTTGTCAGTAAATTCTCAAATGTCAATCATGCTTCCACAATCCAATCTGTGCACAATTTCCCATTCCCATGTTGATACAGCACACGTTGATCAACAATGTCGGGTTTACGTAAGATGTACTTTGTCACATGGATGACATTATTTACAACACATACACACCACAATCTATCACACAGACTACATGTGTACGTAAACGAGAAACACGTTTGAGCATGTTTTGTTTCACATAAACCAGTTGATTGGGCAAAACAGATAATAATAAGATTCTAAACTCAATTTCGAAATTTACAAAATATGACTCCAAAACTGAAGCTCGTCTATTTCAATATCCGTGGACGTGCAGAACCAGCACGATTGATGTTAGCGTATGCTAAGGTGAAATATGAGGATGTGCGTATACCAATGGATGATACTGGCAATACCGGAGATGAGTGGAAAACATTGAAACCGAGTATTTATTTATTTATTTATCAGTTTTATTTATTTATTTAGCCACACCAATGGGACAGCTTCCGATTCTTTACATCGACGATGAAGTCATCTGTCAATCGAGTGCCATTTATCGTGCTATTGCAAGGGAATGTGGTGAGTCTTTATTTGGAAAAAAATTATATGCATGTTTCTATTTTTAAATTGAAAGCATTTGTGATGTTATTGTGTATTTATTTGCAAATCAATCTTTGTTTGAAACATGAAGAAATTTATTGTAGGACTTCTTGGCAAGTCAAACATGGAAATGGCCAAAGCGGACATGATCGACGGTTGCATCTACGATGGTTTCGTACCGCTCATGCCGTGGTTCAAAGCGACTCATACCACTCCGGGTGCCAGTGCAAACGTTCGTTGTTTGACATTTTTGAAATGAGGAAAATAATCAATTTAGGACGACTTACTGGCGTCAATTAAATCTGAAAGCATGAAACCTTGGGGGGAGAAACTCGGCGCGTTGGTTGCAAAATCCGGAGGGGAATGGGTTGCTGGCAAACATGTTAGACGTTTTTTGTATTTTAGATTTATTTTTGTATTTAATTTTTTATTTTTTATTTGAATTTCAGATAACTTACGCCGATTTCGAACTGGCCGCCGTTATTCGCATGTTTATTGAAGCGCCATTCAACTTTTGGGATGTAATTCCGGCGAATTTACAGGTATTTCAAATAAATTCATTTTTTTACTTAATTTATCTATTTCCAGGATCACTGTAAGAAAGTCGAGGCTCTTCCCGGTGTTCAAGAATGGATCGCCACGCGACCGAAGACTTGTCGTTGATTTGTTGTTTTTATGTTAACCAGGTTTTAATCAAAATAATCCCATATCCAAAGATGTTATGTTCCCTCCTAAGGAGGTTTTATTCAAAATTTTTAAATATTCTTTACACTCGGCAGATATTTCAAAATTGAAACTCAAGGAGAATAAACCGGATTTATTTGGTGCAAATTATGTTAAATATAAAATTATTAGTGGAAATGGTGTGATTTGCAGAAATTGCAATTTAGCGTAATGTTTTGCAGATATTTTATTACGATGATTACAACAGTTAGTCACTAAATTCTTCTATGTCAAGCATGTTTACACATTCCAATCTGTGCACAATTCCCCATTCCCATGTTGATACAACACACACATTTATGAACAATATCACGTTCACAGATGTACTGTCTCAAATGGATAACATTGATAACATTATTTATACTATAATCTCTCTCTCACACAGACCACGTGTGTAAACATGTTTAAGAATGTTGTTGATTCGGAAATCAGTTGATTGTATACATATCTGTTTCTAAGATTCCAAATTCACTTCTCATCAAAACATGACACCAAAACTGAAGCTCGTCTATTTCAATATTCGTGGACTTGCGGAACCAGCACGATTGATGTTGGCGTATGCTAAAGTGAAGTATGAAGATGTCCGCATACCAATGGATGATGATGGCAATCCGGGAGATGAGTGGAAGGCATTGAAGCCGAGTAATTTTATTATTTATTTATCAGTTTTATTATTATTATTTAGCCACCCCAATGGGCCAAGTCCCGATTCTCTACATCGACGACGAAGTTATCTGTCAATCGAGTGCCATTTATCGTTTTATTGCAAGGGAATGTGGTAAGTTTGTATCTAAGAAAAGAATGCAAAAGTTATTTTAAATTGAAATTATTGGATGCTTGCAGTATTTATTTACAAATCAATCTTTGTTGAAAACGTGAAGAAATTTATTGTAGGTCTTCTTGGCAAGTCAAACATGGAAATGGCCAAAGCGGACATGATGGACGGTTGTATGTCCGATGGTTTCGAACCTTTAATGCCCTGGTTTAAAGCGGTGCATACCAATCCGGGTTCGCCTGAAAATGTTAGTTATTTGACATTTTTGAAATGAGGAAAATAATCAAAAATTAGGACAAACTGCTGGCGACAATAAAAACAGAAAGCATGAAACCGTGGGCGGAGAAACTCGGCGCGTTGGTTGCAAAGTCCGGTGGAGAATGGGTTGCTGGCAAACATGTTAGACGTATTTTGTATTTTATATTGATCTTATTTTAATTTCAGATAACCTACGCCGATTTCGGTCTGGCCGCCGTTATTCGAACGTTCGTTGACGTGCCATTCAACTTCAAGGATATCATTCCCGCGAATTTGCAGGTATTTTCATTTTGAAATAGTTTAATTCTTTATCTTTTAATTAATTTATATCCAGGATCACTGCAAGAAAGTCGAAGCTCTTCCTGGTGTTCGTGAATGGATCGCCACCCGACCGAAGACTTTTCATTGATTTGTTTTATTTTCATTTTAAACGGACTTTAATCAAAGTAATTCCATATACACTGGTTTTATGTTTCTTCCTGAGGAGGTTTTGATTTAAATTTAATTCCTCATTTACTGACACTTACACTTACTTATTATTGTAAATTTTAATGATTTTTTTGGAATTAATTATGATGTTTTGGAGATATTTTAATACGATAATTAAAACTGTTTGTCAGTAAATAAATAGCTGGCTCGCTTCCTTACATTTTACAACTGAACAACTGTAAAACAATTCATCATTTCCATTTTGATACAAAACACGTTTATCATCAATTTCGAGTACATATGCATCATCTCACGTAGATAAGATTATTCACAACACACACACACACACACATCACAATCTCTCACACACACCTAGATCCAGACGAGAAACACATTTAGCACACGCCAGTTTTGTTTCACGTTGCGCCAGTTGATTGCACAAAGCATATAATAATCAACTTCCCCCAATACCCCGATGACACCAAAACTAAAACTTGTTTATTTCAACATCCGCGGACGCGCGGAGCCAGCGCGATTGATGCTAGCATATGCTAAGGTGAAGTATGAAGATGTTCGCATACCAATGGATGACGCTGGACATCCGGGAGAATCATGGAAAGAATTGAAACCGAGTAGGTTTGGGAGTTACTTGGTTATTTATTTATTTGTTTATTCAGCCACACCAATGGGACAACTGCCGATTCTATACATCGACAACGAAGTCATCTGTCAATCGAGTGCCATTTATCGTGCTGTTGCACGAGAATGTGGTGAGTCTTTGTTTGGAAAAAAAAATAAATAAAATAAAATGCATAAATTTAGTTTTTTTTTTTAAATCGAAAGAATTTGTGATGTTTTGGTGTATCTACTTATTAATCAATTCTCTCAGTGATAATGTTACTACTTGTTGTAATTTCTATTAATTATGCTTTTTATTACAGGTCTTCTTGGCGCGTCAAATCTAGAAATGGCCAAAGCGGACATGATCGACGGTTGCATCTACGATGGTTTCGAACCGCTCATGCCGTGGTTCATAGCGTCGCATACCACTCCGGGTTCGCCTGAAAATGTTCCGTTGTTTTATATTTGAAATGAAAAATTAGTAATTTAGGACAAACTGCTGGCGCAAATCAAAACGGAAAGTATGAAACCGTGGGCTGAGAAACTCGGCGCGTTGGTTGCAAAGTCCGGTGGAGAATGGGTTGCTGGCAAAAATGTGAGACATATTTTGTATTTTATATTTATTCATTTATTTTAAATTAATTTCAGATAACCTACGCCGATTTCGAACTGGCCGCCGTTATTCGCACATTCATTGACGTGCCATTCAACTTTGCGGATATCATTCCCGCGAATTTAAAGGTATTTTCATTTTGAAATAGTTTAATTCTTTATCTTTTAATTAATTTATATCCAGGATCACTGCAAGAAAGTCGAGGCTCTTCCCGGTGTTCACGAATGGATCGCCACAAGACCGAAGACTTGTCGTTAATTTGTTTTATTTGAATTTGAAACGGGTTTTAATTAAAGTATTTTCAAAGTTTCCATATTCGAACAATTTTATGTTTTCTCCTAAATATGTTTTATTTATATTCAGTTCATCACTTATTTACATCCGGCGCGAATTTCAAAGTTTAAACTGAAGAATAATAAACCTGATTTATTAGCACTCGTGTTATGTTTGTGTTATGGATTAAAACTCGTCTCATTACGACTATTTCCACCTGTTTTTACATCTTTTCCAATTTTAATGCGTGATATTTTAGGTATTTATATTTCAAAAGATTTGCAGTTTACAACGTCAATTAATCAATAAAATAAATCACTGAAATAATGGCCCCAACACTGAAACTTGTCTATTTCGACATGGCCGGTGAGTTGCAAACAAAAGAAATAAACAATATATTAATTTTCCGGTCGCGCCGAGCCCACACGAATGATGTTCGCGTACAAAGGCGTCAAATACGAGGACAAACGTGTAACCCAGGAGGAATGGAAAGTATTAAAACCAAGTAAAAACCTTATTTATTTATTTAAAACAATTATAAAATTCAGAAACCCCGATGGGTGGCGTTCCAATTCTCTACATCGACGACTTCTGTCTCTGTCAGTCCGGCGCCATTGAGCGTTACGTTGCACGCACCTATGGTAAGATAATAAATAAAATAATAAAATGAATCCAATTTAGATCTGTACGGTAAAGCCCCACTCGAAATGGCGACGGCAGACATGATCGATGGATGCGTTCACGACGGTTTTGAGTGTATCTCAAACTGGTGGATGGCAAGTCCAGAAGATAAGGTTTTTGAATAATAGAATAATAATAATAATTAAAATAAATAAAATGCAGAAGAAAATGATGGCTGATATCAAGCCGAATCAATTGAAACCGTGGGCAGATAAAGTCGCGGCTTTGTTGACCGCGTCGAAAGGACCGTGGTTTTGCGGACAGACGGTAATGATTAAAATAATTTTAAAAAACTAAATAATATAATTAAAAATAATTTAAAAAAACAATTTTTCTTTAAAATCTCGATGTTCGGGAATATTTCAATTATATTTCCGTTGATAAAACTTGTTGAATAACTGCTCAAAATCAAACCCTTCCCAGGTAACCTTCTGCGATTTCGTGGTGGCCAATGCCGTGATGTTATTATCCGATGGTGGTTTCATGGGTGTAGCATTCGACTGCGGTGACGTCTTCCCCCAGTGTTTGAAAGATCACCGTGCAAGATTGGAGGGGCTGCCTGGTGTTAAGGAATGGGTTGCTAAGCGTGGTCCGCAGAAGTTCTGAGACGATTCAGATTTCTTTGGAGAGATAACATAGTTTGTGCAGATTTTGACTTTATACACAAGATTTTTTGGAAATTGACAGCTTTGTGCACCGGTTTTACGCATTGACATTCAGGTTTTACTGTTGTTTATATTGCAGGGTGCATAATTAATCGATTCACTTTTTAAAATTTAAATTACAATTGAAAATTGAAAAATGCCTTATTTGTCATTAGAAATTTTATTAGAGTTGCATTATTAATCGCTTTGGTTACAAATGAATAAATGAGATGCTAAATGAAGTCTAAAAATTGTAAACATTCAAAAAGTAGCAGCAGTGCGAGAGTTTTGACGAAAATGCAAGAAGAATTTAAATACACAAAAAACCACCCTCAATGTGGCAGGAAAATAAATAAAAATTCCCAAAACATCGCATCTCAATCACTATCTTCATGTTCAACAGCACTCATATATTCGCCCTTGTACGGTGTGGAATTGGTGATCGTATAACTAACACTTGTCGTTTGTAATGGTTGACGATTCTTTAATGAAACCCGTTTATTTGGTGGTGGGAGAATATCGCCAGAGTATTCCGGATGACAACGCATGTGCTTTCGAACGTGATCGCGACGCAGAAAACGCTTCGCACACACCACGCACGCGTAGTTTCGTTCGCCTGTTTATATCATTTAATTAATTAATTCTTATTCCCTACCAAGATGTGTTCTCAAGTGCCGTTGCAACTCGTCCGTACGTGTGAATGACTTCTGACAATGTTCATAGTCACACACGAATGGCTTCTCCCCCGCGTGATTCCTGCAAAATGGACTTTGTGATACACACACACACATACACACACACACACACACACACACACCTCAAATGCGCCCTGAGATGACTGGTCTTGCCATAAGTCTTCTGACATAAGTGGCACTCATGATTAGTATGCCTCTGTGCCCCAGGTGCCATCTGTGCATTTTCCGTACAATGTCGACAATCACATGGAACACGCTTGCCGTCTGTCATTGGCAGTGTGCTCAGTTTCACATTTACTGCCGTTGTGGGCACTGGCAGAATTGATGATCGTTGGGTATAGAGATTCGTTTGTTGTGCCGTTGTTGTCTGATTATTTTTATTATTTTGATTTTATTATATTTAATTTACCTTATTCCTGCCTTTCCGCGTCTTCTCGATCTTGATAATGTCGGGGTTGTTTGACGGAAGCACCTTCACACCGGTGGCGGGGGTTAGTTCGAACTGAAGAATAAAATGATAAAAATATATTCATTTTTTATTTCTCACCGTGCCATCTGGCAATCGTGTTGGGGTTAGTAAAATCGGTTGATTGTTCTGATTATTCGACGACAAGAATTGTTGCAGGTTTATATTAATCATGCGCGTTTCAACCGGACCGTTTTGTTGATTTGCTTCGCCAGGTTTACTTGATTGGATTAATAGTAGTCGATTTGGATTGTTCGGATCTTGTTGGATTTGGTTTCCTGCATTTCATTTTGTTCAGAATTATTTTATATTATTTTAAATCATTTTCATCATTTCTAAATCTAGAGGAAATATTTGAGAAAATTGTTCGACCAGCTATCAGTAAATATATTCATATTTCTATTTGATTTACCAGTAATCGTGATCGGTTCCGATGTCAACTTCGTTCTCTTTGTCCTTGTCTGTGCCGGTTTGTTAACTTTTGCATTATTTGTCTGTTGTGTTACAGTAGAAGGTTGTGTCGCATTCTATCACAAATATTTATAAATAAAATCTATTTATCTTCTCACATTAGTTGCATTCGACGTAAACAACACCGGTTGAGGATGCGAATTTTGTTGGACGCTACATGAGGGCAGTTGTTGATTTGTTTGTAGAAAGTTACCGATGACCTGTTTTAATAATTTCAATTTATTAAAAATACTACCTTCGACGCGGCCGCATTGCTTATCGATATTGGCACAAATTGATATTGCGTTCCAGAACTTATGACGGTCATTGATTGGTTCGAGTTATTATTATTATTATTCGATGTCGGCAACACATTCTGCATTGGAATAAATGTCGGCGAGCTTTGTGTGCTAGAATAATAAATACATATTTAAAATTAATTAATTAATTCAAACCTGGAATTATTTCCATTATTCAACAAAACACATTGTCCATTTGGCAACATTGTTAACGTATGCATGTTCGGATTGGCATATGTCACATTTTGTGCCCCGACATTTGTAAGTGTCACGTATTGTGGACTGGATGGCAGACTTTGGTTCGTGTTACTTTGGTGTGTCTCCGGTGTTGTCTTATTATTATTTTTGCTATTTTTATTCCCCCGTTTCCCCTTTTTCGGCGGTGTTTCCTCTTGATTGTCGTTTGTTTCTGGTTGTAATTGTGGCGGAGGGGAATTTAGAACGATCATTTGTTGATTGTTGCCAATTGGACCCTGGATTTATAAAAATAAAAATAATTAAGTAATATACCTGTTTCAATGGCAAAAAGAATGACGGTTGTGTCTGTCCTCCAGAACTCGACTGTGTGTTCAATATTTGAATCGGCATTGGCGCCATTGTCGTTGTGCTCGAAGTTTGCATGTTTGAAGATTGTTGGGACTGCAAAACGATGTGTGCACACACACACACACACATACCGCATTGTTGGCCATTAACTGAACTGGCACATTAACTGTTTGAAAAAATTCGTTGCCCTGTGCATCCTTCATTGGCAACTGCATTGCAATTGTCATTGGACCGTTGGGCGTCCCAAATGTTGGTGGCGTGAATTGCAACGGGTTTTCTGAAATATTTGTAACACGTGTGTTTGTGTGCGTGTTGCATACCATTATTGCCGGTGCGATTGCCACTGTTGCCGAGGACAATTTGTTGACCGGACACTAAATAAAAAGTTGAAATATACACATGCTGTAAAATAATTCAACTCACGTGTCCCGGCGGCATCCAAAGGGATAAAGAATGCTTGTTGTGAACCGATTTGGATTGGAACCGGGGCGGCAGAAGTTGTCAGGAAATTTGTTGTTTCTTGTGCATTTTGGTTCGATTTTCCGGGTGCCGTTTGCAAGGTTTGTGAAGGAACTGAAAATTGTTTTAATAAATACTGTAAAACGGTTTATTAAAACACAATTGTGCAATTGAAAATTCTAAAAATTGAAATAAATAAAACAATTCCCATCGAATGAAAAACCGGGAAAACTCACACTCCGCCCCAATTTCGCCATCCGATTGTTCGACTTTAATCACTTTCTTATTTCCGGGTTTCATTCCAAAAATAGATTTGATTTTAATTCAAAATATTTTTAAAACACTAGAAGGCGTGGAAAACACACAAAATATGCGTGTGCGGTTGCTCTCTGTGCGTCTGTTCAATAAATATATGTGAGCGGAGCTGTGTGCGTCTGTGTTAGGCGGAGACACACACACACACACACACACACTACTTGTGCTGTATATCGACACATACACACCACATCCAAATAGAACGACTCCCCCTACTAGTGTGTGTACTAAAATTGTACGTTTCGTTCGCATACATACACATCGCACGAATGTGGAAGAAATCTTTTGAATTGTGGGAGAAATGTGTGGGGCAAATGCTTGATTTTGTTGATTTTAATTTGTTTGAAAATATTTTTTAAAATAATACAAAAATTGGGCATAAAAGAGCCAATCAAACATACCAATTACAATGAAAACCAACAAACCAACGATTTCACTCGCTCCCATTGTGGGAACTTTCCAGCACAGTGGGATCCGAAGCTTGGAATTCACGTGACTTGAAGTCG
>JADMIO010854444.1_pt1 | contig 36487 bp, 20 predicted proteins | sample 8958161 | NCBI WGS metagenome assembly JADMIO01 (sample SAMN16585339, study PRJNA669376) | soil metagenome | isolation source: Crop rotation soil | place: USA: Cullars Rotation, Alabama | collected 2011
GCTGCAGTTGATCGCCGAGGGCAAGAGCAACAAGGATGTTGCGAATATGTTGAACCTGAGCGTCTATACCGTGGAAACGCATCGGGCGAACATGATGACCAAGCTGAATCTGCACACGGTGCCGGAGTTGATTCTCTACGCGGTGCGGAAGGGGATTATTTCGTAATCCACATCGCGACCATGCCATTACTGGCATGGCACGGTTATGCGGAGCGGCGGGTGGGCAGATCGCGGTGACGCATGTTGGCGCGGATTTGTTCGACGCGGCTTTGATTGCCAAGGTCGACCCAGCCGCTTCCGAAGGCGGGGAGGACGCAGAGCGAGTCGGTGGCCGTGGTGAGAACCTGGCGAGAGAAATCGGCTGAGGGAAGCTCGTTGTAGAGCTCGGTGCTGCAGGTGAGTCCCGAGTGCTCGAATCCGGCGACCCATTCCGGCAGCGTGCGGCGGAAGAGCTTCAGGAAGGCACCGGCTGAGCCAACCGTGATGAAGCTGTTCCAGTAGCAACCCGTTTGGAGAAGCTCTTCAGCCAACTCGGGGCTCGGCTTTTCCCAAAACTTGCGGACGAAATAGGCAGGATAGTTCAGATGGTTGGGTACCGGTGCACCGGCTTGGATCCAGCCATAGTCGGTCTCGGCATGGTCCGGGATCACGCCAAGGACAACGATGCGGTCGGGACGAAGACGAACTAGGGCGAAGGCTTCGTCGATAGTATCGGCGAGGGCGGATTCGTCGGTGAAATAGTGATCGGCAGCGAAGAGGGCGATGTCGGCGTCTGGGGCGCGGCGGCTGATAGACAGGATCGAAGCGAGGACGGCCGGGGCGGTGCCGCGATTGGCCGGTTGGATGACAGCGCTTGGAAACCGGCGGTGGAAGCCTTTGGGGTAATAGGGTTCGTGGGCTGAGGTAAGCACGGGGATGACGTGGCGTCCGGGGACGATAGAGGCGGCGCGGCGGACGGACTGGTCGAACAAGGTGCCGCGGCCGATGATTTCGCAGAATTGCTTGGGACGATCATCACCGGCAATGGCCTGGGTGACTGGCTTCAGGCGCTGGCCTTCGCCGCCGGCGAGAATGGCTGCCCAGCGGCAGCGGGCGGTGGCGTCTCGTCTGCCTCGGGCATTGCCGCTTAAGATGAATCTGCCTGGCATCTTTATATTTACCTTGCCTAGAGTGACCGTTCTAGAAGATTAAAGAACTCCCGTCGAGGGGGGATTCGGTGACTCAGGAGTGGGGTAGAAGAAGATTAAATTATGCGCCGCTATAGGGACTAGCGGCCGTCGGTGGAAGCGGCGTCGGAGGTGGACGCGGGCGATTCAGCGGGTGCTGAAAAGCTTCGGGGGGCGATTTGGGCGGCGCGCGCGGTGAGTTCGCCACTATTGAGACGGGCTTTTGTAATGCCCTCGGCGGCGTGATCGTGGGTTTGACCCACCACGTGGTAGACCTCATGAGCGAGGACGCGGGCCAGAGAGCGGCCTAGCAGCCTGCGCTTTTCGTAGGGTGTGCGATCTTTCCAGGCGGGACGCACCAGCGAGACTAAGGTGTCACAATGGACATCGATGAAGGGAAGGATGCGGCCGTCGACTTCCTGCACGGATGCGACTGGCTCGCCGCTTTCGACGGAGGCGGCATCGGAAGTGGTTACACAGTCCCCCAAAAGCCGGACGACGATTAACCGGCCCAGCTCACCCTTGCCGGAGCGGGCGGGCAGCGTGCGCCATTCCGTGTGGAGGCCCAGCGGCTCCGTGAGGGCGCTGAACTCGGTTTTCATTTGCTGATCGGTGAGGATTTCCGGCGGAAGCGCGTCGAAATAAAGAACGACCTTGGGCTCGGCGTACAAAGCCAAGCTCGCCGACAATGCGAGTATTGCCAACCGGGCGACGTGCAACATGGCGCCGTTCCAACAAGGAACTTTGACGACTGCAAGTATATTTCATCTCAACACCGGCGTCCAGGCGGCCAATTGTCTGTGACCGGTGCTGCTCCTTCTGTTGAACGAGCCACCTGTTTTCCTGCTTCTACAGGTTGATTAGCAGGTGACCTCTTTCGGTCCGGCGCGATGGTGGGACTCGACGCCGGTTTCATAGTCCACGATGGTGTATGCGCCCGATCGCCCCATTTATTTCGCCGTGGCTGTTAGGTATTGCAACGGCGCACGTTAGCAGAGTTGAAGAAACTTTTTGCGAGTTGTGATCCGTCCAATGGGCGTATCAATAAGGGACCAAGGGGATATATGACAATGCGAAATTATGGGTTGCCGGCGCTATCTCTGGTGCTATTTATGCAGGGAGCGGGTTGGCTCGGTGCGCAGGGCACCTTCGACTATCGGGTTTTGGCAACGACCAAGACGTCGACGATGGAAAAGGAGATGAACGACGCGGCTGGGGCTGGGTTCGTTTTTTCGGCGGTGATGGGAGGCGACACGGCGGCGGGTGGCAAAGAGGTTGTGGTGGTGATGTCGAAGGGGAACTCGGCGGGCGATGCTCCGACGCGGAACTATCGGCTGCTAGCTACGAGCAAGACGTCAACAATGCAGAAAGAGCTGCAGGCGCTGGGGGACGAGGGATTTGAGTACAAGGGGCAGACGGTGTTTGATTCGGCGTTTGGCGGGAAGGAAGTGACCGTCATTATGGAGCGCGATACGACGCGGACGACGGCGAAGATCACTTATCGATTGCTGGCGACACAGCGGACGTCGACGATGCAAAAGGAATTGCGCGAGGCGGGCGACGCTGGGTTCGCACTCGTGGGAATGACGGTGGCGAAGACGGCGTTTGGGGGGAATGAAGTTGTGAGTATCTTGCGGAAGTAGTGAAAGAAGAGGAGGTCACCGAGCTATAAAAGTCAACCGGGCGCTGACGCACCCGGCTCTGTTGGGCATTTGGGCTAGTTTGTGGGGGGAGCGGGGGGCTTGATTCGCCAGACGTTTTGTTCCTTCGCGTTTGTTAGCCAGATGGCGCCGAGGCCGACGCGGAGGGAATCGCCGCCGAGTCCGATCCACTGCTGGACTACTTTATTCGAGGTGGCGTCGATGCGCGACAACGGAATCCCCTTGGCAGTGACCCATACGAATCCTTCGCCGAAAGCGATGTCGCCACCTGTGCCGGGTACGCCGACTTCGATGGTGCTGGCGACGGTTTTCTTGGCGGCGTCGATGCGAGTAACGGTGCCGTCGCCTTGATTGAGAGTCCAGACTGACCCGGCGCCGAAGGTGATGAAACGCGGCTGCGGGCCGGTTTCGATGAGGTCGGTGACGAGGTTGGTCTTGGGATCGACGCGGGCGACCTGATTCTTTTCGGTGCTGCTCACCCAGATCGCTCCGTCGCCGTAGATCGCAGCGTAAGATCCGGGTGGCACGTTGATGGTGGCGACCTGAAGGTTCGTGTCGGGGTCAATGCGAGCCATGCGGCCGGAGGTTTCCGACAGCATCCAGACGCTATCGGGGCTGACTGCGATGGCGCCTTCGGTATCGGCGGGGCCGACGTTGACGGTAGCGATGACTTTGTTGTCTTTGAGCGCTACCCGGGAGATGGTCTTGTCGCCGCAGTTGGGAACCCAGAGGCTATCGAAACCAATGGCGAGGCCCGCGCACGGCAGCTTGCCAACCTCAACTGATGTCACTACTTTGTTGGTTGACGGGTCCAGCCGGTGCACTGTATTCTTCGGCTTGTTGCCGATCCAGACGGAGTCTTTGCCGATGGCAACCCAATCGGGCACGCCTTCCACGGGGAAAACAGCGTCGGGTTTCAGGACGGTGATGGGCTGTTGGACCCCGGGTGTTTTGACGCCGGGCTTCACCGGAGGCGGCGGCGTTTTGGAAGCGTCGGCGCCCCAGAGCAGAGCACTGAAGGCCGTTGAGCAAAGCAAGAACGTAGTGAAAGGACTTGACATACCTAGTCTCCGAAAGTTTGTGCGGCATCGGGCACGGGCACGGAGATCGAGCCGGGGTCCTGCCGCCAGGTAAGTTGGCAAACGACGACGAAAGTGATGAGGCTGAGGCAGGGCGGGATGAGAGTATCCAAGCCGGACCATTCAGCAGGTGTGATGACATGCGCGATCAGGCGCGCGGTGCTGCCGACGATGATGGCGCTGATGGCGGCAGCGCGGTTGGCTTTGCGCCAATGGACGCCGAGAAAGAGTGGGACGACGCATCCGGCGAAGACAATATCGAAGGCGACGACGAGCAGGATGCCGGGTTCCGGGCGCAAATAGGCCACCATGCAGGCGGCGGCGGCGGTCGGTAGGGCGAGGACGCGAGAGAGCTGCAGCATGCCAGCGTCGGTAATTTCGCGGCTTCCCCAGCGGTGAATGACGTTGCGGGCGAGAACGACGGAGATCACGAGCATGGCTCCGTTGGCCGTGGACATGGAGGCGCCGAGCACTCCGATGAAGACCATCACCCCCATCCAGTAGGGCAGGTGCAGGCTGGCGAAGGTCGGAAGCACCATGCGGGAGTCGGCGATGCTATGTAGAACCGGGATGGCAGCGAGGCCGAGAATGCTGGCGCAGAGGCCGATGACGAGCGTTAAACCGCCGGCGTAGTAGCAGGCGCGTCGAGCGGTACGGCCGGACTTGGCGGCGAAGACACGTTCCATGAAGTCGAGCGCCATGGCGTTACCGAAGCAGAGAGCAATCAGGTTGGCCCAATTGGCAAGGGCGCCCGAATGGGTATCGAGCAAGCCGGAAAGGTTGATCTTTTCGATCGGGACGGCGGCGACGATGTTGTCCCAGCCGCGAGTGTAGATGACCCAGACCGCAGAGGCGACAAATCCGATGAGGGCGACGTGGATCTGGAACACGTCGGTCCAGATGGCGGAGTAGAGTCCACCTGCGATGGTGTAGGTGAGGATGATCGTTGTAGCGATGAGCAGGGCCGTGCCGTAGCCGAGCCCGCTGACCACGGAGAGAATCCAGGCGACCGCGGCCAGGTTGCCGGCGATGACGACGGTGAAGCACATCACGGTGAGGATGGAGACGAGCAGCTCCGTGTACTTGTCGTAGCGGCGGTAGAAGAACTCGGGCAGCGTCATCAGATCCATCTGATTGAGCGGCGCGGCGAGGAACTTTCCGACGATGAAGAGGCTGATGGCGAGACCGATGGGAATGACGGCGCCGGTCCAGACGCCGAGCGAATAGGTGAGCGAGGTATTGCCGAGAGTGGCATTGCCGTCGACGGCCTGAGCGAGCAATGCCGTGCCGATGACGAAGAATGGCATGGATTTCTCGCAGACGGTGTAGCGTACGCTGGAGCCGCGCACTTGCGTATAGGTATAGAGGCCGATAGACAGCGAAATGGCGATGAAGATCACCACCGGCCAGAACATCTCGGGCATAAGCGAAGACACCTGTCCTGTTTTGAGAGTTGTTCTATTAACCGCACACGACGCATTCGCTGTGCGCTCGCACCAAGGCGGACAGAAGCTGCTACGGGGAAAAGCGTTCGACGGGGGGAACGTGGCGTGCCGACGGGGCGCGTCCTGAAATCAGTATACGCGCGGGCACGAGGCGGCGCCATGCAAAAGCTGTTATCACACCGATAAAACTTTTTTTCTGGACGGGCTTGCGGGGGTGTGCCATAGTGTGGGCATGTCGCTGCAACGTTACCTGCGCCGCAAGAGGGCGTTGGTGTCGTTACGCGTCATGCTGCGCATCACCCGAATGGATGTTTGCTGCGGCCCTCCCACTTCCCTTCTGTAACTATCCGTTAGCAGCTCGCTTGTAACTCGAAGTGTTTGCGGTGATCCGGCTCCGTTTGGCCGGAGAAACAGGGGAATATCCATGGCGAAAGTGTTTTGGGACGAGACCGTCCAAGGCGGCTCGACGTGGTCGCACGTGCTGAAGCGCAGGACGGCGCTGCGCATGCTGGACCCGCAAGGCGGCGCGAATGTCGGAATGCTGCTGTATAACGCGGACAATCCGACGGAGCGCTACAACATGGCGGACACGTTGAAGGCGCAGCATACGGCGAAGCTGACGAAAGACCATGTGCTGATGTCGGATATGGGACGGGTGCTGTGTTCGATTACGGAAGACACCTGCGGGTGGCACGATCCGCTGGGCGGGGTTTCGAATGCGGCGCAGGTGCGGGCGAGGCATGGCGAGGCGAATTACCAGGATCACCGGAATGCCTGTTTGAAGAACGGGCTGGACTCGTTTTTGATTGAGCTGGGCAAGCACGGGCTGGGATGGCGCGACCTGGTGCCGAATGTGAATTTCTTTTCGAAGGTTTCGATTCGAACGGATGGATCAATGGGGTTCGTAATGCAGAATTCCGCGCCCGGCAGCTACGTGGAGTTGCGGGCGGAGATGAATGTGCTGGTGGTGCTGCATACGTGTCCGCATCCGCTGGATCCGTCGGCGGCGTTTGCGCCGAAGCCGGTGCAGTTGTCGATCCGGCATGCGGCGCCGGTGGAAGTGGATGATGCGGCGCGGATCCAGTGCGAGGAAAATACGCGGGCGTTTATTTTGACCGAGCGGTACTTCCTGTAAGGCGGAGGGGATTATGGCGATTGTGCAGAGTACGTTGAATCCGGAAGATGCAATTTACAGCGCGGTAGTGCCGGCGGGTGAGCCCTGGCTGCGAGAGGTGAAGGCCGGGCAGACGATGCGCATTGTGGATTTGAAGGGGAACCAGGCAGTGGACACGCTGTTCTACAACGCGCACGACTATGCGGATCGATATTCGGCGCAGGACACGATTCGCGAGCAGCGGAATATTTATCTGACGGCGGGGACGAAGCTGATGAGCACGCATGGGCAGGTGCTGATGACGATCGTCGCAGATACCTGTGGACGCCATGACACCTTGGGCGGGGCGTGCGCGAATGAGAGCAACATGGTGCGGTATGCGCTAGAGAAACGCCACATGCATGCCTGCCGGAACAGCTTTTTGAAAGGCGCGATGGAGTGGAAGAGCGCGTGCGGGCAGGGGCTGGAGAAGCGCGATCTGACGTCGAACATCAATTTCTTCATGAACGTGCCGGTGACTCCGAAGGGGGAGCTGACGTTTGAGGACGGCATCTCCGATGAGGGGAAGTATGTGGAGATGGAAGCGGAGATGGACGTGCTGGCGGTGATCAGCAATTGTCCGCAGCTGAACAATCCGTGCAATGCGTATGATCCGACGCCGATTCAGGTATTGATTTGGGAGCGCAGTTAGGCGCCCCGCATGTTTCAGAAAATTCTTATCGCCAATCGTGGCGTGATTGCGTGCCGTATTCAGCGGACGCTGCGGAAGCTGGGCGTGGCTTCGGTGGCTGTGTATTCCGAGGCGGACCGGCATTCGCCGCATGTGCTGCAGGCGGATGAAGCGGTGCTGTTGGGGCCGGCTCCGGCGGCGCAGAGCTATTTGTTGGCGCAGAAGGTGATTGAGGCGGCGCTGGCGACGGGGGCGGAGGCGATACATCCGGGGTATGGGTTTTTAAGCGAGAACGCTGGGTTTGCGGAAGCCTGCGAGCAGGCGGGGATTGCTTTCATTGGGCCGACGCCGGAGCAGATGCGCCGCTTTGGGTTGAAGCATACGTCGCGGGAGATTGCGCAGGAGTTAGGCGTTCCGTTGTTGCCGGGAACTGGCGTGTTGAAGTCGCTCGCGGAAGCGCAAGAGGCTGCGCGGCGCATTGGGTTTCCGGTGATGCTGAAGAGCTCGGCTGGGGGCGGCGGCATTGGAATGCGGCTTTGCGGTTCGGCGCAGGAACTCGAAGCGGCTTATGACGCGGTGCAGCGGTTGAGCGCGGCGAGCTTTGGGGATTCGGCGGTTTTTCTGGAACAGGCTGTGACGCGGGCTCGGCATATTGAGGTGCAGATTTTCGGCGATGGACGCGGGCGAGCAGTGACGCTCGGGGAGCGCGATTGTTCGGCGCAGCGGCGGAATCAGAAAGTGATTGAAGAGACGCCGGCGCCGGGGATCAGCGGCGCGGTGCGGCAGCGCTTGTTTGATGCGGCGCGACGGTTGGGTGAGGCGGTGCAGTACCGGTCGGCGGGCACGGTGGAGTTTCTCTATGACGCCGCGACCGAAGACTTTTATTTTTTGGAAGTGAATACACGGCTACAGGTCGAGCATGGTGTCACTGAGGAAGTGACGGGGGTCGATCTAGTCGAGTGGATGGTGCGGCTCGCGGCGGGTGAAACGATGCCGGAGGTGCCGGCGGCGCGAGGGTGCTCGATTCAGGCGCGGCTTTATGCGGAGGATCCCTACAAGAATTTTGCTCCGAGTGCGGGGCGCATGACGCAGGCTGAGTTTCCGGCGGATGCGCGGGTTGAGACTTGGGTCGCAGCGGGATCGGAAGTTTCGCCTTACTACGATCCGATGCTGGCGAAGATCATCGTTCGTGCGGAGACTCGCGGCGAGGCGGTGCGGAAATTGTCGGCGGCGCTTGATGCGACGCGGATTAGCGGTATTGAGACGAACCTCGGCTTTTTGCGTCAGATTGCGGGTGATACGGCGTTCACCGACGGCGGCATCGATACTTCGTATCTCGGAACGCTTGCCTATGCGCCGAATGCGATGGATGTCATCGAACCGGGGACGCAGACGAGCGTGCAGGATTATCCGGGGAGGCTCGGTTATTGGCATGTGGGCGTTCCGCCATCGGGGCCGATGGATGGGCTTTCGTTTCGCATGGCGAATCGCATCGTAGGGAACGAGGAGAGCGCTGCGGCGCTGGAAATTGCGATGACGGGCCCGACGCTGCGGTTTCGATCGGCTGCAGTTGTGGCGCTGACGGGCGCGGATTTTGGGGCAACGCTCAATGGTTCGGCGATTGGGCGGTATGCACCTGTCGAGGTTTCCGCGGGGTCGACTTTGACACTGGGCACCCCACCGTCGGAAGGCGCCCGAGCGTATTTGGCGATTCGCGGTGGGATTGAGTCACCCGCGCATTTGGCGAGCAAGAGCACGTTTATTCTCGGCGGATTCGGGGGGCCGCTGGGGCGTTCGTTGAGAGCGGGCGACGTGCTGCATGTCGATGGGAACGCACTGTTGCGTCCGAAAGCCGCGACGTATCAGCCGGTGCTTTCGAACCAGTGGACGATCGGGGTGCTTTGCGGTCCGCATGGCGCGCCGGACTATTTCACACCTAGCGATATTGATACGTTTTTCTCGAGCGATTGGACGGTTCACTACAATTCGGATCGCACGGGCGTGCGGCTGATCGGGCCGAAGCCGGAGTGGGCGCGGCGGGATGGCGGCGAAGCGGGACTGCATCCGTCGAACATTCACGACAACGCGTACGCGATTGGGACGGTCGATTTCACGGGGGACATGCCGGTGATTCTCGGTCCGGACGGGCCGAGTCTGGGTGGGTTTGTTTGTCCGGCGACGATTGTGACGGCGGAGCTATGGAAGATGGGGCAGTTGCGGGCTGGTGATAAGGTTCGCTTTCGGCCAGTGACGTTGGCGGATGCCTCAAGAATGGAAGCGCAGATGGAGACGGCGCTAGCGGAATTGAGTGCTCCGCTGCCGGAGTTGCCAGAAGCGGAACGCGAGCCTGAAGTGATTTGTTCGGGGCATCTCATGGGACCCGGGATCGTTTGCCGGACGGATGGGGATCGCAATCTGCTGATCGAGTACGGGCCGAATGTGCTCGACCTGAATTTGCGGTTTCGCGTGCATGCGCTGGAACAGAATCTGCGGGATGCCGCGCTGGCGGGGATTCTTGATATTACGCCGGGCATTCGGTCGCTGCAGGTGCACTATGACAGCCGGTTACTGACTCGCGAAGCGCTTCTGGAGGCGGTGGATCAGGCGGATCGCACGCTCAAGGATTTGAACGACGTCGTGTTGCCGTCGCGTGTGGTGCATCTGCCGCTGTCGTGGGACGATCCGGCGACGCAGTTGGCGATTCAGAAGTACATGCAGTCGGTGCGGCCGGATGCGCCGTGGTGCCCTTCGAATATCGAGTTCATCCGGCGCATCAATGGGCTTGCCTCGATCGACGATGTGTATCGCACGGTGTTCGATGCGAGCTATCTGGTGATGGGGTTGGGTGATGTCTATCTGGGTGCGCCGGTGGCGACGCCAATGGATCCGCGGCATCGGCTGGTGACGACGAAATATAATCCGGCGCGGACCTGGACGCCAGAAAATGCGGTCGGAATTGGCGGCGCGTACTTATGCGTGTATGGCATGGAAGGGCCGGGCGGATACCAGTTTGTCGGGCGCACGGTGCAGATGTGGAACACGTGGCGGACGACTCGGGATTTTCCGGCCGGGACGCCGTGGCTGCTGCGGTTCTTCGATCAGATCCGGTTCTATCCGGTGAGCAGCGCGGAGTTGCTGGAGATGCGGGATGCGTTTCCGCATGGCGGGTATCCGTTGAGAGTGGAGGAGACGCAGTTTTCGCTGGGTGAGTACAACGGGTTTTTGGGTGAGATCGCCGCTTCGGCGCGGGCATTCAAGAAAGAGCAGCAGGCGGCGTTCGATGCGGAGCGCGAGAGATGGGTGGCCAATGGGCAGGCGGAGTTTGTGGCGTCAGAGGCTCCTCTGGTGGCAGCTGCGGAATCGGATGTGCCGCCCGGATGCCAGCCGGTAAGGGCTCCGGTGACGGCGAATGTTTGGAGTATTGCGGTGGCGCAAGGGCAGCGTGTGGCGGCGGGGGATCGGCTGGTGATTCTCGAGGCTATGAAGATGGAGGTCGCGGTGGCTGCGCCGCGCGCGGGTGTGGTGGAGATGCTGCAATGCTCGATCGGCAGCATGGTGGTGGGCGGGCAGCAACTGCTGCATATACGGGTGGACTAAATGAGCGTTCCGTCAGCATTGCGAATTGGTGCGTTGGTGGAGGGCTATCGCGCGGGCGCGTTCACGCCGGGCGAGGTCGTAAATGATGTCTATGCGCGCATCGCTGCGGTGAAGGATCAGCCGATTTGGATTCACCTGGTTTCGCGCGAGGCGGCGTTGGCGCGAGCGGGGGAATTGGAGGCGGATTCGGCGGCGAAGAAGTTGCCGCTATACGGGGTGCCGTTTGCGGCTAAGGACAATATCGACGTTGCAGGTTTGACAACGACGGCAGGGTGTCCGGCCTATGGCTACACGGCGCAGGAGAGCGCGACTGTGGTGAGGCGGCTGCTGGCGGCGGGCGCGATTCTGATTGGGAAGACGAACATGGACCAGTTCGCTACGGGGCTGGTTGGGGTGCGATCGCCGTATGGGGCTTGCTCGTCGGTGTTCGGTCGCGACTATGTTTCGGGGGGATCGAGCTCGGGCTCAGCGGTGGCGGTGGCGGCGGGGTTGGTGAGTTTTTCGCTGGGGACGGACACGGCGGGGTCGGGACGCGTGCCCGCGGCATTCAATAACTTGATTGGCGCGAAGCCGACTCGGGGATTGGTGAGTGCGGCGGGTGTCGTGCCGGCTTGCCGGTCGCTCGATTGCGTTTCGGTTTTTGCGCTGGATGCGGCGGATGCGGCGGCGGTGATGCAGGTGGCCGAGGGGTATGACGCTGCGGATCCGTATTCCCGGGCGCCGCGCAAAGCTGCTGCTCCGTGGGTTTTGGCGGGTGCGCGGGTTGGTGTGCTGCCGATGAATCAGCGCGAGTTCTTTGGGGATGCCGAGGCGGCGGGGTTGTTTGATGCGGCGATCACGCGGTGTGAAGAGCTGGGAATGACGCGCGTTGAGATTGACTATGCTCCATTCAAAGCTGCGGCGGATTTGCTTTACTCGGGGCCGTGGGTTGCGGAGCGGCTGGCGGCGATTGAGCCGTTTTTGAAAGAGCACGCGGATGACATGCATCCGACGGTGCGGGCCATTATCAGCGGCGGGGGGAAGTACTCTGCTGTGGATGCATTTCGGGCGCAGTATGAGCTGGAGCGGCTGCGGGGAGTGACACAGGCCGAGTGGGCCAAGATGGACGTAATGCTGCTGCCGACGACGGGCACGATCTATCGCAAGAGCGAGGTCGAGGCCGAGCCGGTGCGGCTCAATACGAACCTCGGGTACTACACGAATTTCGTGAATTTGTTGGATTTGAGCGCGGTGGCGTTGCCCGCCGGGTTTCGGTCGAATGGGCTGCCGTTTGGGGTGTCGCTGATTGGGCCGGCGTTTTCGGACTACGCGCTGCTCGAGCTTGCATCGCGGATGCATCGGGTACAAACCTTGCCGTTGGGTGGGACACACGACACAACGGCGTCGCTGCCGGCAATGGCGACTATGCCGGCTGCCTGCATCTCAGTTGCGGTTGTGGGCGCGCATTTGGCGGGGCAGCCGTTGAATCATGAGCTGACTTCGCGGGGCGCGCGGTGGGTGAAGACTTGCAAGACCGCGCCCGCCTACCGGTTTTACGCGCTGCGTGACACGAAGCCACCCAAACCCGGGCTGCTTCGGGATGAGGCGTTCGCGGGACCTGGGATCGAGGTGGAGGTCTGGACAATGCCCGAAACGGAATTTGGAAGTTTTGTTGCGGGCGTGCCGCCGCCGCTGGGGATCGGAAATGTGGTACTGGACGATGGGTCGGTTGTGAAAGGCTTCATCTGCGAGCCCTATGCCATATCAGGCTCTCCGGACATCACGGAGTATGGCGGGTGGCGGAATTGGCTGAAAGGGTAGCCGCTCTCGTAACCACAAGGAATCGAGGAACTTAGCAAATGCACGTTTGTCTGGTGGTCGGCGCGAACGTCGCGCAAGTGAGGAGAGTAGTACTCCCCCGAGGCCTACGTACGAAAGGAGGAAAAGTATCGCGCCTACAAAGAAAATCTATGGGCGGGAGTCTTGACGTTTAATGTGTCCTGCCTGACACTATATATACGCGATGTTCGCATAGGGGTCTAAGTAGATTCCGCAATGGACGTAGTCGTCCAGCCTAAAGCAGTGGCCCTCGTTTCCCTCCTGGCCACGTTCTGATAGCTCACGTCGAGCTGCCTTCAAAATTCAAAATCTAAAGCGGGGTCTTTCTATGGTTACGCATTTACCAATGCGCTCAATCGTTGCTACATTTTCAGGGCTTTGCGCCATGCTCGTACTGGCCACATCCGCGATGTGGGGGCAGGCGACTACCTCTGTCCGCGGGTTGGTGCAGGATGGCGCGGGCGCTTCGATTCCGGAGGCGAGCGTCGCGCTGCAGGACGCAAACACGGGCTTCAAGCGCCAGGCGCTTACCGACAGCACGGGCAGTTATCAATTTCTCCAGGTTCCTCCGGGCACCTACATGCTTGTCATCGACAAGCCGGGTTTTGCCAGTGTGACGCAGAAGGACGTTGCGCTGCTGGTCAATACTCCCGCGACGCTGAACATCACAATGCAGATCGGCACGGTAGCGGAGTCGGTGAACGTCGAGGCCGAGGTGGTTCAATTGAACACCGTCGATGCCGCGATCGGCAATGCGTTCAACCAGACGCAGGTGCGGCAGCTGCCGCTGATCACTCGAAACGTGGTTGAGCTGCTAAGCCTGCAGCCGGGCGTTACTCCCACGGGTGAAGTGCTCGGCGCGCGGCGCGACCAGAACAACGTGACGCTCGATGGCGTGGATGCGAACGACAACCAGAATGCCGGTCTGACGAACAGCAAGGGAGACGCCGGCTCGCCGGGCTTCAACAACAGCCAGAATGACCGGGCCAGCGGCTTCAATGGAGCTCTTCCGGTGCCGCTCGACTCGGTGCAGGAATTTCGGGTGACGGTCGGCGGCCAGGGCGCGAATCAGGGCCGCAGCTCCGGCGGGCAAGTGACGCTGGTGACCAAGAGCGGCACGAACAACTTCCACGGTTCGGCTTACGAATATAACCGCAACACGGCGACTTCGGCCAATAATTGGTTTTCGAATCGCGCGGGTATTGCTCGCGAGCAGCTGGTGCGCAATCAGTTCGGCGCTTCGCTCGGCGGCAAGATCAAAAAAGACCGGGCGTTCTTCTTCTTCAACTACGAGCAGCGGATTGACCGCAGCGCGGCCAACCAGCTGCGCAAGGTGCCGTCGGAAAGCTTGAAGCAGGGCATCATCAAGATGCTCACCACCACCGGGACGACGATCACGTTGACACCCGACCAGATCCGGCAGATCGATCCACTGCATATCGGGAACAGCCCGTTCATGCTGTCGCAGTTCAGCCAGATGCCGGTCGGCAACGATCCGGCGAGCGGATTGGATGGCGGTCTGAACTTTTCAGCGTTCCGGTTCAACGCGCCGATGAAGCTGGACTATAAGGCCTACGTAGGAAAGATGGATTTCCATCTGGACAATGCGGGCAAGCACAACCTTTCGCTGCGTGGGACGCTGGCAGACAACATCAACGATGAGGTGCTGGCGCAATACCCAGGCCAGCAGGCGGCGGCGCAGCTGTTGAACAACAGCCGCGGCATCTCGGCGCTCTATACGGCGGTGTTGACACCGAGCGTGGTGAATGTCGCGACGTTCGGGCTGACGCGGATTGGCATGCAGCGCACGGGTGCTTCCGGAACGGGGTTGAGCTTCGACAATATCGATACGCTGACAAACTATACACGCGGCTTTACGCGTATCGCGCCGACCTACAACCTTACCGACGACCTGACCTGGACTAAGGGCACCCACACCTACACGATGGGGGCCAACCTGCGCTTTATTCGCAACGGGCGTACTGATTTCAAGAATGCCTTTCCGAGCTATGGTTTGAGCCGCGGAAGCCTGCAAGGCCTGGGCGCCGACATTATCACGGCCGTGGAGGACTTTACGGGCGCTAAGTCGGGAGCGAACGCCGCGGTTCTTTCCCGTGCATTCCAACAAACCCTAGGTCTGATCGCTACCGGCAGCATGACCTATAGCTATGGCCATGACGGCAATCCGCTTTCGATCGGCACGGCCCCTTTCCGCAACTTTGCTTCGAACGAATTTGAGCTTTATATCGCAGACAGCTGGCGCATCAAACCGTCGTTCACGGTGAACTACGGACTGCGCTACAGCAAATATGGCGTGCCCTTCGAAACGAACGGACTGCAGGTTGGCCCGACGTTCCCGCTGGAAGCCTTTTATGCCGAGCGCTATGCAGGCATGCAACTTGGCATCCCCAGCTACCAGTTGCCTCATGCGATTCGGCAGTTCGACTTTAACGGGCCGGCCAACGGCACCGATAGCTGGTGGAAACCGGATAACAATAACTTCGCTCCGCGCCTCGGCATTGCCTATGCGCCCGCGAAAGGGGATGCCTGGTACAACAAGATCTTCGGCAACGGCGGCGTGTTCCGCGCCGGCGGCGCGTTGGTCTATGACCGGTTCGGCAGCGACCTGATCACGCAGTACGATTCCACTGCGTCGTTCGGTCTTACGGACATCAAGAACCTCGGCTCATCGTTCAACTTCACGACGGGATCACGGTACAACGGTACGCTGCCCTCGATTCCGGCCGCTCCGGTTCACGCCTTCCCGTTTGCCCCGTCGGAAGTGACATCGATCTGCTGCAACTACATGGGCATGTCGAGCGATCTCAAGACGCCCTATTCGTACGTGTTGAATGCGTCCATTGCCCGGCCGATTCCGGGCGGTATGACGATTGAAGTCGGGTACGCGGGCCGTCTCTCGCGCAAGCTGCTGATGCAGATTGACGCCGGCGGTTGGGCGCTGCTCTTCAAGGATCCGAAGTCGGGGCAGAACTGGAAAGAGATGGCGGGCCAGATACGCCGGTTGCACGACTCGGGCGTCGATCCGAAATCGAGCACCCTCAATAGCCAGGTGCCGCTGATTCCCTTTATCGAGAATATGTTTCCGGGGCTCAAAGATAACTACATTCCCGGCAGCGCCTCGGCAAACTACTACAACCTGATCTGGGGCCAGTATAGCGGCAGCGACGCCGACGCTACTCATGCCGTGGACCGGTTGCGCTCAGCCAAGTTCCCCAACTGCATTACGGTCACCGGCTGCTTCACACTTTATCCGGTACAGAGCAGCGGCACCTCGATGTGGACCAATACGGGCTTTGCCAGCTTCCACGCGGCGACGCTTTCCCTTCGCCGCGGCTTCAGCAAAGGAATCTCCTACGACTTCAACTACACGCTGGGACACGCCATCGACAACGGCGGCGCTCCGGAAGCGGGTGGCGGCTCGGCTGGCGGCATCATGCTGAATCCGTACAACTATGCGGCTTTCCGCGGCTCGTCGGATTTCGACATCCGGCACAACATCAACGCCAACGTTCTGTATGAGCTGCCATTCGGCAAAGGCAAGACGTTCCTAACGAATGCCCACGGGGCGCTGGAGCACATTGTGGGCGGCTGGCAGCTGTCCTCGATCATGCGCTATCGCTCGGGCCTGCCGACGGCCATCGCCTATACGGGTCTATGGCCGACGAACTTCTCGTTCAATACGGTGGCCTACGCGGCGGCGCCGTTCCAATCGAGCGTGCAGTACAACAACCTGGGCAACCCCAGTGTTTTCGCGTCGACCTCCGCGTCGGCCGCCAATTGGAAGCCGATGTATCCCGGTGAAGTCGGCACGCGCGCGGCGATTCGGTTGGACGATCTGATGAACTTCGACATCTCCGCATCGAAGCGGTTCAAGCTGCCGTGGGAAGGCCACAGCATGCAATTCCGGGGGGAGGCATTCAACGCCTTCAACCAGCACTCGTTCGGGACGCCGAACCTCGATGCCAACAGCCCGACGAATTTCGGACAGTTCACCACATCGTCGTCGCCACGGGTGTTCCAGTTCGCGCTGCGGTACGAGTTTTAGCAAATCAAAAATTGGGCGACCGTGTCGTCGCCCAATTTAACGGATTACTTTGCTGAGCGCTGCTCAGCTCGAACGAGTTTTTGAATTTGAACTAAGGAGGATAACGAACATGCTGAACTCGCACAACCAACGTCCTCGTCAGTTCCCCATTTGCCCTATTCCCCTGTCTTCGGCACCTGTTCTTCGGAACCCCGTACGCGTGCCAGTGAACCCGGATTCTGCCACCTTGTCTGTTGCCGATCCGTTGTATGTACGCGCTGGAAGCCTTTCGGCCCTTGCGCTTCAAACGGGAGATCAACTATGACACGGCTTAATATTGCCAGGGTGGCATCGGCCATCTTGCTGCCTGGCGCTTTGTTGGCGCAGGCGGATTTGACAGACGCGCAGAAGGAATATTTTGAGGCACGCATCCGGCCGGTGCTGGCGCAGCAGTGCTTCGTTTGCCATACGAACTCGAAGTCGGGCGGGTTAAGGCTCGATTCGAAGGAAGACATTCTCAAGGGCGGCAAGACGGGACCGGCGATTGTGCCGGGTGATCCGGACAAGAGCCTGTTGATTTCGGCGATCAAGCATGCGGGGCCGCTGCAGATGCCGAAGAACGCGGTTAAGTTGACCGATGCCCAGATCGAGGACTTCACAAAGTGGGTGAAAGACGGCGCCTATTGGCCTGCCGCCGCCAACTTGACGATGAAGATCAACGACAAGCAAAAGCAATTCTGGTCGTATCAGCCGCTGAAGCCCGGTCCGGTGCCTGTTGTGAAAGACACGGCGTGGCCGGCGACGGATATCGACAAGTTCGTGCTGGCCAAGTTGGAGAAAGAAGGCTTGAAGCCGGCTCCGACGGCGGACCGGCGCACGCTGCTGCGGCGCGTGACCTATGATTTGACGGGCTTGCAGCCGACCGTGGAGGAAGTGAAGGCGTTCGAGGCGGATAAGTCGCCGAACGCTTGGGAGAAGGTGGTCGACCGGCTGCTGGCGTCGCCGCGGTATGGCGAGATGTGGGCGCGTCATTGGATGGATGTGGTGCGGTACGGCGAAGACGATTACAACGTCGGCAAGCAGCCGGATCGCGCCGAGCGCTATCCGAATGCCTACCTCTATCGCGATTGGTTGATCAACGCGTTCAACGACGATCTTCCCTACAGCACGTTCGTCAAGGCACAGCTCGCTGCCGACATGATGCCGGAGAAAGATCGGCCGAAGCTGATTCCCGCGTTGGGCATGCATGGCTCGGGTGTGTGGGCGTTCCAGGATAATCCGGCGCCGATTGAGCGCGCGGATGAATGGCACGACAAGGTCGACGTGACGACAAAGGCTTTCCTCGGGCTGACCGTGGGCTGCGCGCGATGCCACAACCATAAGTACGATCCGATTCCGACCAAAGACTATTACGCGCTGGCGAGCGTATTTGCCAGCACCAAGTTCCATGCCTATCCGCAGGTTCCAAAGGCCGTGCAGGATGCCTACGAGAAGGAAAAGAAGGAACTCGAAGAGAAAGAAGCCAACCAGAAGAAATTCCTGGAGCAGGCATCTGATCTGTATGCGCAGTCGCTGATGATGCAGACCAAGGAATACATGCTGGCGGCGTGGCGCGTGGGTACCGTGAAAAGGGCGACCGTGCAGAGCATCGCGGATGAATCCAAGCTCGACGCCGAGATTCTGGAGCGCTGGGTGCGGTTCGTGAAGAAGCAGCCGACGAACTATCCATATCTGATGGGATGGCAAGCGATGGTGGCGAAAGGCGGCACGGAAGAAGAGGCAAAGAAGCTGGCCGCTGAGTTCTACGCGACGATCACCAAGGTCAATCACGATTACCAAAAGATGAAGGAAGAGAACGAAACCGAACTCGCCAAGTTCAAATTGAAGGACGAGATCGAAGAGTTCGATCCGCTGCCCAACGGCAAGAAGCGCCGGCTGAACAAGCATCAGATCGATTTGAAGAGCCTGGAGCGGGAGCCGCAGTATCTGTGGCAGGACCTTTTCCAGCGCGATCTGCCGGATAACCCGGGTAATCCGAATGCGGAAGACAAGCCCAAGCCGGGTTTGTTCAAGCTGACGGAATGGGCTCTGGAGAAGCGGCTGACCGGCGAACTCGGGGCGCATGCGGCGCGGTTGAAGGCCGATATCGACGCGTTCAAGAAGGCGATGCCGCCGGAGCCGCCCTATGTGTACGGCATTGAGGAAGCAAAAGAGCCGACGACACTGAAGGTGTTCGTTCGCGGCAACGTCTATACGTTTGGCGAAGAAGCGCCGCGCGCGTTTCTCTCGATCTTGAGCGAGGGCGAGCCGAAGCAGTTCCAGAACGGTAGCGGCCGGTTGGAGTTGGCCGAGGACATCCTGGCACAGCCGATCAGCAAGCGCGTGGTGGTGAATCGCATCTGGCGCTGGCACATGGGCTCGGGCATCGTCGAGACGCCGAATAACTTCGGGCTTGTGGGCGAGAAGCCAACCAATCCGGAGCTGCTCGACTTCCTCGCGACGAAGTTCGAAGAGGGTGGGCTTTCGTGGAAGAAGCTGCACAAGCAGATTCTGTTATCGAAGACTTATCAGCTGAGCACGACGCCGATTGAGGCGAATCTTGCGAAGGACCCGGCTAATCGGCTGTACTGGCGCGGCAATCGCCGCCGGCTCGATGCAGAAGGTGTTTGGGATGCGCTGTTGACGGCATCGGCGAAGCTCGATACCTCGAAAATCGGCGGTCCGTCGGAAGAACTCGGTGATGTGAAGGTGACGCGGCGCGGTATCTACGGCCGCACGAGCCGCATGTACCCGAACGACTTCCTGACGACGTTCGATGCGCCGGCCGCGACCATTTCGAACGAATTCCGCTACATGACGAACGTGCCGCAGCAGCGGCTGTTCTTCCTCAATAGCGAGTTTGTCCGCAAGCAAGCTGAACTCCTCGCCGCGCGCGTGAAGCCCGCCGGTGAATACGATGCTCAGGTGAAGAAGGCTTATGAGATCGCCTACCAGCGCCAGCCTTCCGCCGCCGAACTGAACTTCGCCCTTGAATTCCTCAAGAAGGCCGAAGCCGATGCGGCCGCTACTCCCACGCCGGCTGCCGCACCCGCGGCAACACCGGCGGCGGCCGCATCATCCATGGCCGCTGGCCTGGTGGCCAAGCCCGAGGCGACCGTGGACAACATGGCCGCTCCTGCTCCGGAAGCCAAGAAGGACGATAAGGCGATTCCGAAGTTGGCTCCGATCGAGTCCCTGTGCTGGGCGCTGCTCAGCTCGAATGAGTTCCTGTACCTGAACTAGGAGGATATGGCAATGTCTTGTAATCACAATCAAAACGCTTTTACGCGCCGCCAGGCACTGGCCCAACTAGGCGGTGGTTTCGGACTGGCTGCATTCGCCAGCATGGTTCAGGATTCGTTGAAGGCGGCTGACGTCGCGGCACCGCGGGGCGCACCTGGCGTTCTCAAGGAGCTCCATCACCCGGCGAAGGCCAAGCGCATCATTTTCCTGTTCATGAATGGCGGCGTCTCGCATGTCGACACGTTCGACCATAAGCCGATGCTCGATAAGTATCACGGCCAGCCCATGCCAGGGCCGGCCGTGCTTACGCAACGCAAGACGGGCAACTTGATGAAGTCGCCGTTCCCGTTCAAGAAGTATGGGCAATCGGGCATTGAATTGAGTGAGCTATGGCCGAATGTTGGCAGCATTGCTGACGACATCTGCGTCATCAACTCGATGTGGGCGGAGATTCCAAACCACGAGCCGTGCATCACGCTGATGAATACGGGCAACAACATCATCGGCCGGCCGTCAATGGGATCGTGGATCACCTACGGCTTGGGCACGGAGAATCGCAATCTGCCGGGTTATGTCGTAATGACGCCGACCGAGCCGCTGACGATTGGCAGTCCGCTGTGGAGCTCGGCGTTTTTACCTGCGGTGTATCAGGGGACGATGGTCCACAATCAGTGGGCCGAGGATGAACCCGTACAAGCCGCCAAGCTCATTCCGAACGTGACCAACGCGAAGCTCGATCGCGCGATTCAGGAACGAGACGTGAAGTTCCTGAGACAGATCAACGAGACCCATCTCGAAATGCTCCGCGACAAAGACTCGAACCTTGAGGCGTCGATCCAGACCATGGAGACGGCTTTCCGGATGCAGACTGAGGCGCCGGAGGTTTTCGATGTGTCGAAAGAAAGCAAGGCCGTGCTGGAAATGTACGGGCCGGGCTCGACGGCATTGGGCGCTCTCATGGCCGTGCGGCTATCCGAAAAGGGCGTCCGCATGGTGCAGACCTATTACGGCAAGGGCGACCCGTGGGATGCGCACACCGACATCATGTCGTATAAGAAGCTGGCGATGGATTCGGATCGCGCTTATGCGGCGGTGATCAAGGATCTGAAGCAGCGCGGGCTGTTCGACGAAACGCTGGTGATCTGCGGCACGGAATTCGGCCGTACCCCGGCGATCCAGACGGCGAACGAAAGCGTCGGCGGCGTGGTGAATGGCCGCGATCATAATCCCGGCGGCTTTTCGCTATGGCTTGCGGGCGCGGGCATCAAGAAGGGCATCAAGTACGGCGCGACGGACGACTTCGGCTACAAGGCCGTGGAAAAGCCGGTTCATCCGCACGACCTGCACGCGACGATTCTGCATCTGATGGGCATCGACCACAAGAAGCTGACGTATCACTACAGTGGCCGCAACATGCGGTTGACCGATACGGCCGGCGAAGTGGTTGAGGGCATTTTGGCCTAGAGAAGTTACCAGGAGACCTCCATGCGAAACACTTGGTCCTTCTTGCTGTGGACGGCTCTGCTTTGTGGGCAGCAGCCCGCTCAACAGAGTGCGGCGCAAGCTCCGCCACCGCAAAAGCCCGGCGTACCGGGCGTTCAACACCCGATGTCGATGCTGATTCCGGATGCCGAATATCCCATAAACGGCGGTCCGGATTGGCTGGCAGCCGGTGAAGACCCGAGTGGCGCGCCGATGGCGTGGACCAACTCGCGGGGCACGGACACGGTGTTTCGCATGGACCCGCTGACGAACAAGACCGTGGCTTCGGTGCCGGTGAAGAAGCCGTGCTCGGGGCTGGTAGTGGCGCTGGGCGCATTGTGGGCGCCTAGTTGTGAGGATGGGGTGGTTCATCGCATCGACGGGGCGACGAACACTACGGTGGCGAAGATTGCCGCGCCGCCGTCGAATAGCGAGGGTGGTATTGCGTTCGGCGCGGGCTCCATTTGGCTGCCGATTGCGCCGGGCGATACGTTGGTGCGAATTGATCCAGCGACGAACTCAGTGTCGGCCAGGATCAAGATTGCCGGGGGATCGCACACGGCGATATTTGGGTACGGGCTGGTTTGGGTGTCGAGCACGGATAACCATCTGGTGAGCGTCATCCATCCGGCGACGAACAAGGTGATTGCTGAGATTCCGACGGACAAGGCGCCCCGGTTCATGGCGGCGGGCGAAGGCCATATCTGGACGTTGAACCAGACGAATGGCACGGTTTCGAAGATTGAGCCGCTCAGTAAGAAGGTGGTCGCGACGATCCCGGTGGGTGTTGCCGGTACGGGCGGCGACATTGCGGCGGGTGAAGGCAGCGTTTGGGTGACGCAGCGCACTATGCCGCTGTCGCGCATTGATCCGATCGCAAATAAGGTGACTGCGCAGTTCTACGGCTCGGGCGGCGACGCCATGCGGGTGATGTATGGCTCGGTGTGGCTGTCGAACGGGCGCTGGGGCAATGTGTGGAGGCTGAATCCGAGCAAAGTGGATATCGCTGCACCGCCTTCATGGACGATGTACGCGAAGCCGGCCGATCTAGATGGAGATGGCAAAGCCGATTTGCTGGTGGAAGACGTAATTGTGTGGCATATCGGCGAACCTTTGACGTTTCACGCCAAGGTGTTGAATCCCGCGATGGGAGACAAGTTTGTGTTGAAGGCGTCGCTCAACGGCAAGAAGAGCGAACTGCCGATGACGATGCACGACGGTGAGCTACTGGCGACCTACAAAGGTGACGCTCCCCGTTGGATTCACTATTCAGTTTGCGCTGCGGGCAAAGCGCTGTGTTCGGCGGATCTGGTGACAGCTTCGCCGACCACAACACCGGCCTATGCGAAGAAGACGAAGATGTTCGTCCCCGATACGTTCATGGCGCCGGGCGTGCCGCAGATTCCGGGATACGTTTGGCACCATCTGGAGCCTGGGATTTTGATGCAGGACTATCAATTCCTGGTCGATGCGGGGCGCAAGCCGGAATCGATCGACAAGGGCGAGGACTACGGTGAGTTGAAGCGGCATCAATGGGAATTCCAGAATATGTCGGCGTTTGCGTACGGCATCCTGACGCCGGATGAGCAGAGCGAAGTCGCTTGCGTCTATGTGCAGCCGAGCAAGAAGGCGGGCTATGACGTTCAGATTCGCGTCTGGATTTCACAACCAGGCAAGAATCCGGCGTTCGATAAGCAGCTCGATGCTTCTGTTCGCGAATGGGTGAAGGCGAAGTGGCCGTTCGGCGAGCAGAAGGTCGCTTTCCCAGGGCTGTCCGATATGCCGATGGATAAGTGGAACGCACTGCCAGACAAGAACGACTAGCCCAAGTTAACTAAACGTCTCTTATGCGAACCGCGTTTGTTCTTTCGCTTGTCGTGTGTGTGATTTCCGCTGTGGCGGAAGAGCCAGCACGCGTCGCCACGCCCATTCCCCAAAATGCCGCGGTGCCGACGATTCCAGGCGCTACTGGGGCGGTGGCCTCTCAGCAGCCAACGGCGCGTGCGACGGAGAATCTTGCGGGACAGGTGGATACGGCAAAAGGCGAAGGACGGCGCAATGAGAACATCCAGGTTAATCTGGTCGATACGAATGCCGCGAGGGAACTGAACACGCGCGTTGGCGTGACGGCGACGATTATCGACGAATTTCGCGCGGATCGCGGCTATTTCTCAGCGGAGTACGGTAATGCCATCGCGAATCCGATCCACGTGGCGATGCAGCGCGGAGCTGATATCCATGGCAACCTATTCTGGAGCCACACTAACAGTATTTTCACTGCACGATCGTTCTTCCAAGCTGGCGCGGTGCAGCCGGCGCGCCGCAACCAATACGGGGTAGCGGCCAACGCGGAGGTCTGGCGCGGCGGGTTCTTCACATTTAGCCTGTCGCAGGACAAGAATCGCGGCATGGTGAATGGCAATATCCTGATTCCGCTGCCGAGTGAACGGGAGCCTCTGGCGACCGATCCCGCAACCCGGGCGCTTGTGGTGAAGCTGATCGGCGCCTATCCGAATGTTGCACCCAACCGGCCCGACATCGCCGCCCGTGCCTTGAATACGAACAGCCCGCAAGCGACCAATACGAATCTTGGCACCGGTCAACTCAGCCAGGCTGTTGGCGCGAAGGATCGTTTGGCGCTGCGGTATTCTTTCACGGGACAACAGGTGAGCGCGTTCCAATTCACCAAGGGGCAGAATCCGAATACGGATAACAAGAATCACAATGCGCGGATTACCTGGAACCATGCGTTCAGCCCGACGACGATCAGCGATCTTTCCGTTGGTTTTGATCGGCAGGGGACTCTGCTGTTAGCATCCGGAGATGCCGTCGGACCAATTTCGGTGACGGGAATTCAGGGTTTGGGACCGCCATCCGTTGTGCCGGTGAATCGCGCGATCAATAAGGCTCGTGCGCAGGGGTCGTTGCAGCAGAGGCGCAACAATCACACCTGGACGATCGGCTTCGGCGCGACGCGGCAATATTACAACGGCTTCGAGACGGAAGATTCGCGGGCGACGTTCCTGTTTCGTGATGACTTTGGACGCGATGCGATCACCAATCTACGGATGGGCACGTCCTCGATCTATTCGCAGTCGTTCGGCCTTTATGCGCGCAGCTTTCGCAATTGGGAACTGCAGGGGTTCGTGGGCGATCGATGGGCCGTCAACAACAAACTGACTCTAACTTATGCTCTGCGCTGGGAGCCTTGGACGACGCCGGTTGACGCCATGAATATCAGCCACCTGAAATTCGGCTCGGACTGGAATAACCTCGGCGGGCATTTCGGGTTCGCTTATCGGCTGCCGCGCGGCGTGCTGCGGAGCTCGTTCGCGGTTTTGAACGGACAGCTGTTCCCGATCACCTATGGGCAGGATCGGCTGAATCCCCCCTACAACTTCTCCGTTGCCATTGTGGCGCCGGATCTGGTGAATCCCTTGAAGGGCCTCTCGCCAGCTGACCTGAACGGCAGCGGCCGCGCTGTAAGTTTCGATATTGCCAATGATCTCGCGACACCGTATTCCTATCAATACAACATGAGTTGGGAGACCGAATTGACGGGCGGATGGAAGGCTCAGTTTGGCTACGTCGGCAGCCGGACGCACAAGCTCTACGTCACCTATCAGCTGAATCGCGGGCGCTACGTCGAAGGGATTCCATTCACAACGGCGACGACAAACCTGCGGCGGGCGGATCAGAATTACTATCAGCGCTTCTACACGTCAAACAGCTCCCGCGCCTACTATGACGCCGGGCGTGCAACGCTAACTTCGCCGCGATGGCATGGCGGATCGTTCAACGCGTCGTACTGGTTCAGCAAGGCGATCGATCTCGGCGCGGACTACGCGGTGACCGGCGGCGGCCAGGAGCGCTGGGGCCAGGCGGGGCAGACCGAGTCCGGCTTTCAAAAAGACATGAAAGGGCTGAGCAACTTCGATCAACCTCATGCGCTGTTATTCCAGGGGGCCTGGGATAGTGGTCCGGGGGCGGGGAAGTGGTTGAGCGGTTGGGCGCAAAAGTTGACCAAGAATTGGACGCTGAATTCGGTGCTGCTGCTGAAGAGCGGCACGCCGTTCACTGTCGATTCCGGCTCTGATAGCGCCGGATTTGGGAATGTGGATGGCACCAGCGGCGATCGGCCGAACATTGTCGATCCGTCGATTCTCGGGCGCACGATTGGGAATCCGGATACCTCCACGATGTTACTGCCAAAGTCGGCGTTTGCGTTCTTTAAGGCACCGCAGCAAATGGCGGGCAATCTGGCGCGCAATGCATTCCGTAAGGGGCGAATCGCCAACTGGAACGCCTCCGTGTCACGCTCATGGACGCTGCCGCATGATTGGACCATGTCGCTCGGCGCTGAGGCGATCAACCTGTCGAACACGCCGCAATTCGCCGAACCGGGCAAGAGCCTGACGTCGCCCAATTTCGGGCAAATCTCCAATACGCTGAACGATGGGCGCACTTTCCGGTTCCAGCTCAGGACCGTGTTCTAGATCAAAATTCCAGCCGAAGACTCAACTGAATCGCGCGTGGGGTTCCGTACTGCGTGGTGATCACGCCGAACGTCGCGGGCGATTGCAGGGATAGCGACGGGTCCACGAATTCCACGCGATTTAGCGCATTGATGAAATCAGCGGTCAACACGGCTGCAAGCCGCTCCGAGACTTGGGTCTTCTTGCCGACGGAAACATCGAGATTCCAGCGCGCTAGCCCGCGAAGCACATCGCGACCGTTCCGCCCGTCGGTGGCGAGTTGAATGGGACGAAAGGATTGGAATGTGGCGGCGGGGTCGGCGAACAGATTCAATCCGGCACCGCCGTTCGTGGGATTACCCGCGGTGCCAATACCGTTTGACCCGGTGACACCGCCAACCACAGTCGGTTCGGCCACCGGGCGAAGCGGAATCATACCGGCCGGCACCGAACCGCCCTGCGGCGCCCCGCCCCAGGCACTGTTCGATTGCACGAAGGTCAAGGGCACTCCGGAATTTGCCGTAAAGATGCCGGAGATGTACCAGCCGGCGATGAGCCGGTTTTTACTTCTCTGAAAAGGCAGTTCATAGAAGAAGTTCGAATTGAAAACATGCGTGCGGTCAAAGGAAGAAAGAGCATTGTCAAGTTTAAAGTTGAAGCCGTTGGAGATGGCGCTCTCGGATTCCTGGTTGAAGCCCTGCTGATCGGTGGAGCGCGAAAGCGTGTAGTTGGCCTGCACGGCGAGACCATTCGAAAAGCGGCGCTGCAAGCTGATGAAGCCAGCGTTGTATTGCGACGTGCCGCCGTTGGTGCGCATCCAGAGAGAGGAAACCTGGTAGTTCGTAATAGGCCCGGCCGGGCGCTGCGTATTGATGACGCCAAACAGGGCATTGACGAGGCCTTGCGTGAAAGCGGAGCTCTGACCCGCGGCGAGGGCGGCCGTGCATGACGTGGTGCAGTCGGGAGAACCGTGAAGCTGATTCTCAAACCACGGCTGTACCGGCACCGACGATGCAGATCCGCCGCCGCGCAGATATTGGGCGACGGCATCGTAAGCTTGCGCGAAAGTTTGCCCGGAGGCTGCATCCTTCATAAAGTAAGGGACCGAATTTAGATCAACACCCTGAAGCAGTCGGCGGCCGAAATGACCGACATAGCCCGCTTCGATGAGAAAGCCCCGGCCGAGCTCGCGCTGCACAGTAAAGTTGGCGACATGCGCATAGCCGGGCTTGAGATTGGGATCGAGCGAATAGGTTGTGGTTTCCGAATAGCCTTGTTCGGGCGTCAGCGCATTGGCGGGCAACTGCGCGGATAGCGGGATGGTGGTGCCATCCACGCCAACTCGGAATGCAGTATTCGGATCGGCTCCAGGCTCACAATCGCCGCTACGGCGCGGGCCTATGCAGGTGAGCGTTTGGGCGAAACCAAGGCTGAGGGCGGGGAAGAAGGTGTTCGTCGAACCATTGATGCGGTCGAACACGATGTCATAGCCGCTGCGGATCACCATTTTGCGATCGCCGAAAATGGAACCGAGCAGACCGGTATGGAAGGCGGGGTTCCAAGCCACGGCGATGCGCGGGCCCAAGTTAGTCCAATTGGTCTTATACACGCTGGACGGTCCGCTATCGGAGCCGACGGGCACCCAGGTCAATTCGGGGTTCCACACCTGGCCGGCGAGAGCGGCTGCGCGGCGGGAGGAGAAGACGTAGTCCGCGCTAATGAGGTGACCGTTCGTCGAATCGACAGGTTTGGATTGGCGGGCATCCACGCCACCCGGCGGCGTTTGAATGGACCAGTTCACTCCGAGCGTGATCGTCACGCTGGGCCTGATGCGCCAGGCGTCATTTGCATAGAGATCAATGGATTTCCAGGTGACGCGCGTCGTGATGGGGGTGGAGGATGGCAACGGGTTGAGCTGCGAGTCACGCGTGGCGATCACACCGCCGGAGTCGACGATTCCGAGCGCGCCGGCGAAAAGGTCGTTCCACATGGTGACGGCCGCCGATTGCAGACAATTGGCCGTTACGTCGGCGCTGCAGGTGCTGGGCCTGGAAGATGATGGGATGCTAACGCCGCTGCGCGCGTTCAGGTTGTACACCAACTGGGTAAGTTGCGTGCCCGCGATCTTGTCATCGCGCTGGTGGATTGCCTTGATATCCTGCCAGCCGCCGCCGACTTGAAGATTGTGGTTTCCCTTCATCCAGCTGAGGTTGTCGCGAATCTGGTAGTTGTGATTGTCCCAGGCGCGGCTGCGAGCCAGCAATGCTGTGACGTCGATGCCCTGGTCGATAAAACTACCGGCGACCGCGAGCGCTCCGGCGGTACCGGCGACTTGTGGCCGCGGGGGAGTGCGCTGATCCGCCCAGTAGTCGCGTGCGTCGCCGATGGTAAGGTCATTCAACAGATTCGGCCGGATGTTCGTACTGAGCTGTACGGCGAGTGTCCGTGGCTGCACATTCGTGCGTCCGCCAGGCGCGCCAACTCCCGGCTTGTCTCGCCGCGCGAAGCCGGCGATATCCACCTGATTCACGCTATTCGCTCCCTGCGAGGCATAGCGATAGCTGGCATTCAGGCGCCAGCGATAGGAGAACGTGTGATCGAGCCGGGCAACGTAAAAATTCGAGATTACCGAGGCGTCCACCGGTGAAAGAAATCCGATGGTGTTGAGGCCGTCGCCCGAGGCAGGATTGTTGCCTTCCGGGAGATGGTCCCACAAATCCTTAACAACGGGTGATAATCCAAGTCCGCGGGGATCGAAATCCTTAACGCTGTAGCTGCGAACGACATCGCTCGCATCTACGAAACGGAGAATGCCCTGGCGCAGCGTGTCGGTCGGCACCAGGCGATTCACCGGCATCGTCTGCGGCAGGCGGCGGCCCTCGTAGTGAAAGAAATAGAACGTCTTGTCGCGGACAAGCGGTCCGCTGGCCGATGCGCCGAAGCGATGATCACGGATAGCCGGCCGCGCGATGTTCGTGCGATTGTATTCCCAGCGATTCGCGTTCAGCGCGTCGTTTTGCCCATAGTAGTAAGCGGTGCCGTGAACGCGGTTCGAGCCACGCTTAGTAATCAAGCTGAGTTGGCCGCCGCGGCCTTGATGATAGGACGCGTTGGCGTTGCTTGCAGAGAGCCGAAATTCCTCCACGCTTTCCGCGGGTGCCGGGATCATCGGGCTGGGGCCGCCGAAATCCGTAGCCGCAGCCGCATAGAAGTTCGTGCCGGAGCTGAGTTCGCTTACATCCAGGCCGTCGATCGTGAAGGTGTTCTGGTCCGCCCGCGCGCCGGCGACTTGACCGCTCAGGTTCTGCCCCGCCGCCAGGTTGATGGTGCCTCGCGTCGGAGTCACCAGTGGTTGCAATTGGAAGAACGTCATCGCCGACCGGTTGATGGCCGGCATCCGCAGCAGCGACTCGCCTTGGATCACCGCACCCACAGTCGAATCCAAGGTTTGAAGCTCCGCGCCCGCGTTGGCGGCGACTTCGATACTGGCCGACACGGGCCCGACCGCCAGAGTGAAGTTCAGGTTATAAGACTTCGAAACATCCACGGGGACCGAGGAAACCACGGATTGGCGGAACCCGGCAGCAACGGCGCTCACGCGATACTTGCCGGGCAGCATGCCGGGGACCGTATATTGACCATCGGAATTCGTTTCCACACGGCGCGATTGGCCCGTATCGATTTCGGTCACTTCAATGGTTGCGACGGAGACCGCGCCACCGGTCGAATCCGTTACTGTGCCCGTTATCGCCGAAGTTGCCGCCGTCTGGCACCGGGCGGCAGACAGCGATATCAGGAGAGCAACAGCCACCCGGATGAAGGTCTTCGTCATTAAAGAAATGCTCTCAAATCGGCAGGAGATTCTGATTCTTCCCAGAATCCCACAGTATCAGTGGCTTTGCGGTTGAAAACGCTTGTCTCCGAATCGTATGACAGATTCACATTCGACTTGAGGCGGCCGAAATGAATGGATGTATTGCCTTCCTTTATCTCATCCCGGCAATACGCGAAGAATGTTATGTCAAACGCCGTTTTACCAAGGGGAACGCTGCCGATAGCCCTGCTAGCTTGGGCCGGTTCAGTCGGCATCGGTCTGCGTACTGTATTCCGCTATGAAGCAACGCCTGGCGCCGCTGCGAATGCGCCAGCTATGTGGCCGTCCACGAGTAGCGTCATCCGGCCACGCGGTAAGTTCGCTCTCGTACTGTTCGTCCACCCGGATTGCCCGTGTACGCGTGCGAGCATCGCGGAACTGAGCGTATTGATGACGCAACTGCAGGGCAAGCTTCGCGCCTTCGTCGACTTCCGAAAACCGGGTGCGAGCTTGTCTGACATGCAACAGTCCGGCCTCTGGGCGAGTGCGGGCGCCATTCCGGGCGTGAAGGTGGCTTTCGACCACGACGGAGGCGAAGTCCATCGTTTCGATGCTTCCGTCTCTGGCCAAGCCCTGCTCTATAACCGCGATGGGCAATTGGTCTTCAGCGGCGGCATTACAGCCGCACGCGGTCACGAAGGAGACAACGAAGGAGTGGAAGCGGTGATTCGGCATGTAAATGGAGAGCAAGCGCCGTTTCATGCACCTACGTTTGGCTGTTCGCTGCGCGATCCGAGCGCGATGGAGTTGAATCGAGATCCCTCATGGAAGAAGCAATAGCCAACCCAAAGAACGCAGAGCCGAAGAACGCTGAGATGGAAAAGCCCGGCGCTTTGGAGGCGAGCGTGGCGCGGCGCGCGGGCGAATTGCTCGAAGAACATAAGCAGTCCATCTACCGGCGGACGGATCATCTGTTCGCGGGATTGATGTTTCTCCAGTGGTTTGCCTCGATCGCCGCCGCGTGGATCATCACACCCAGGACTTGGGCGGGGCAGTTCAGCCAGGTTCACTTCCATGTCTGGGTCGCGATTTTCCTTGGCGGAGCCATCACGTTGTTTCCGGTCTTTCTCGCCGTTTTTCGGCCAGGAAAAGCCTCCACCCGCTATGCGATCGCCTCTGGGCAGATGTTGATGTCCGGCCTATTGATTCATTTGACCGGCGGGCGGATTGAAACGCATTTCCACGTTTTCGGGTCGCTGGCGATCCTGGCCACGTATCGCGATTGGCGCGTCTTTATCCCGGCAACGCTCGTGGTGGCGACCGACCATTTCCTGCGCGGTGTATTTTGGCCGCAGTCGGTTTTCGGCGTCCTCACAGCCAGCAATTGGCGCTGGGTGGAGCATGCAGGCTGGGTGATTTTTGAAAATATTTTCCTAATGCGGTCGTGCCTGCGTAGCGTCGAAGAGATGGAAAATATTGCGCTCCAGCGCAGCGAGCTCGAGGCAACCAACGCGATCATCGAGCAGCGCGTGCGGCAGCGAACCGCCGAGCTCCAGGCAAGCCAGGAGAATCTCCTAAAGGCGAAAGAAGCGGCTGAGGCCGGCAACAAGGCCAAGGGCACCTTCCTGGCGACCATGAGCCATGAAATCCGGACGCCGATGAACGGCATCCTCGGCATGACCGAATTGGTGCTCGATAGCGAGCTGACCGGCGATCAGCGCGACAGCCTCGGCCTGGTGAAGCTTTCAGCCGAGTCACTGCTGGCCGTGATCAACGACATATTGGACTTCTCGAAGATTGAAGCCGGCAGGCTGGAGTTTGAGCTGCTGCCTTTCGATCTCCGGGAGAGCCTCGGCGAAACAATGAAGACGCTCGGCTTCCGTGCCCATCAAAAGGGTCTAGAGCTGATCTACGATGTGAGCCCCGACGTGCCCGAGGCGCTGTTGGGCGACGCCGGGCGCCTTCGACAGGTTCTGGTGAACCTAATTGGTAACTCGATCAAATTCACCGAGCACGGCGAGATCATGGTGAGCGTCGAGAAGGAATCGAGCGTTGAGGAAGAAGGAGGGGGCGGCGAGTCGGCGCTACTTCATTTCTCCGTTCGCGATACCGGCGTCGGCATTCCGGCGGATAAGCAAGAGACGATTTTCGAAGCGTTCTCGCAGGCCGATGGTTCCATGGCGCGGAAATACGGAGGCACGGGCCTGGGTCTGACCATTTGCGCGCGCCTGGTAGAAATCATGGGCGGCGCCATTCGGGTGGAAAGTGAGCCCGGCCATGGCAGCACGTTCCATTTCACGGCGCGATTCGGGCTTCATCCGGTGGCACTGACGCAGCCGGAAATCCTCGAGCCCGAACAACTGCGCGATCTGCCGGTATTAATCGTGGACGACAACTTCACGAATCGCCGCGTGCTGACCGGTGTCGTGAAACGCTGGGGAATGCGGCCGACGGCGGTGGATGGCGGCAGGGCAGCAATGACAGCGCTCGAGGCCGCCTTGAGTGTCGGCCAGGCATTTCCGCTGATCTTGCTCGATGGACAAATGCCAGAAATCGATGGGTTCACGCTCGCCGAGCAGATCCAGGGTAATCCGAAACTGGTGGGCGCCACCATCATGATGCTGACTTCGGCCGATCACCTGGGCGACGCGGCGTTGTGCCGAAAGCTCGGCATTGCCGCCTATCTAGTGAAACCGGTTCGGCAATCGGAATTGCTCGACATGATCTGTAAGAGTCTTCTGGGCACGCCGAGAGACGAGTCGCCGTTTGCGCTTCCACCGGTGGAGAATCGAACGGCCGGTAAGAACGTGCGGGTTCTGGTGGCTGAGGACAATCCAGTGAATCAGCGTGTCGCGATGAGGCTGCTGGAACGGGAAGGCTATCTGGCAAGCGTCGTCGGTGATGGCCGCGCCGCGGTGATGGCGCTCGAAGCCGAATCTTTCGACATCGTTTTGATGGACGTGCAGATGCCCGAAATGGATGGCTTTGCGGCCACGAGGGCCATTCGCGCGAAAGAATCCGGCACCGGCGAACATCTTCCGATTATCGCGATGACCGCGCATGCATTGAAAGGCGATCAGGAGCGCTGCCTGGCCGTGGGCATGGACGGCTACGTTTCAAAACCCATCCGCACGCACGAATTGTTCGCGGCGCTCGAAGCAATACTTGGGCGCTACGGCAAACCAAAATCCTCTGCTCCGGCCGATCCCGAACCGCGCGCGCTGGCGATTCACGGCGAATAACACCAAGCGAGTTCACGATTCGCGCCCGCCGACGCTACGCGCCAACGATCATTTCGAATCATACGATCCCAGACAATCCCGCACGCATCTAGACAGGTCCGCTTAACCCGCTCCAAACAATCAAGCGCTCCTTCCAAGCACGCGCAACCCTCCTGCCTTCGATCGCGGGCCCGAAGGAATTCGTTCTCGATCGTACGGCCGAGCGTGGCCTACTGGCGCAAGCGAAGACGTTGTTGCAAAATCGGAAGGGTCTTTCCGAGCATCAGGCTCATATACAATTGCGGATCGCGAGCCGCCGGAATAGACGCCGCGTCGGGGATGTGGCACGCGAAGTGATTCAGGAATTGGAGGCGCAGGCGAAGTGACAAAGAGCAAGGTTTCTATCGATTGGTGGGCCGTCATCGGCGCGCTGGCCGCGGTGATGCTCGTGCGATTCGGCTGGCTGCCGAGGATTCCCTGGTAAGCCGCGCCGGCAAATAACATGGGCATCGCACCTTCCATCCCTCTCCAACGCCGCATCTCCGATGTCGATAGCGGCGCCTTGCGCTACATCCCGGGCTTCCTGCTGCTCGCCGTCATTGGCTACGCGGGCAAAGTCACAGAGCAATCGATCGCCCGCTATGGCAAAGCACACCATATGGCGCTACCGAACATCGAGTACGTCCTCTGGGCAATTCTTTTCGGACTCGTCATCTCCAATACGCTAGGCATCCCACGAATTTTCCGCGCGGGCGTCGACACGTACGAGCTCTGGCTCAAGGCGGGCATTGTCCTGCTTGGCGTTCGTTTCCTGATTGGCGATGTGCTTCGCTTGGGTACCGCGAGTTTCGCCCTCGTCGCTATCGAATTGGCCGTGTCGATCGCGCTGATGACTTGGCTTGGCCGGCGATTCGGGCTGTCGGGCAAGTTGACCAGCCTCCTGGCGATCGGCTCGTCGGTCTGCGGAGTCTCGGCCATCATCGCCGCCCGCGGCGCCATCGACGCGGATGATGAGGACGTGTCCTATGCCATGGCCGCCATCCTCGCCGTCGGCGCCATCAGCCTCATCGCATTCCCGTTTATTGGCCATGCCCTCGGGATGAGCGATCCGGCTTTCGGACTTTGGGTCGGTCTTGCTGTCGACAACACAGCCGAAGCGACTGCTGCCGGCGCGCTCTACTCCGACACTGCTGCCAAATTCGCAGTCCTGGCGAAGACCATGCGAAATGCGACCATCGGTTTCGTCGTGCTTGCTTACGCGATCTATTGGGCGCGCAAAAGCCAGGCCGCCGGCGTCACCAATAAAGCTGCCTTCCTGTGGCAGAAATTTCCCAAATTCGTTTTGGGCTTTCTCTTCATCTCAGCCCTGGCCACCGCCGGATTCTTTTCGCCGGCACAAATCGCCGACATTGCAAACCTCTCCCGGTGGGCGTTCCTTCTAACCTTCGCCGGGGTGGGCCTGCGGACGGATCTCCGGCAAATGAGCAAGCAAGGGATTCGGCCCTTCATCGTCGGAACTGTCGGCGAACTAGCGATCGCCGCACTCACCCTCGTGATGGTCCTATTCGGATCGAGCTGGTTTCTCTCATGAGAAAACTCCCATGAGATCAACTATTTGAGGGCTATTTGTCAAGCGATTTTGGAGCCTTAGGCCCCTCGTCTTTATTCTTGGATGCGCCCCCCTCCAAGTGTTGTTTTTGCTGCTTGATATCGCAGGGAATACACGTTGGCACGCCATTCGAGGACAACGTGGTTTCAACCCCGCAATATGAACATTTATCCATCTTCCTCCTCCAACGGTGATAGGGTGCCATCGGGGCCAAAACGTTACATTAAAAGTTGCCAAAACGACACTTTTGAGCCGCCGGACCTGAAACATTGAGGTCGGCTTTCTCCTCGATTGCGTTGGAGCCAATCATCGACTGACGGCGCAGGCAGGGCACTTGCGTCTCCGGTGATAATGGCCCAATGGTGCGCTCCAGAAGCGCGCCGCCGCATATGAGGAGGAGCCTTCGATGCCGGTCGCAAGTCTAGACAACACAACCTTATTAACCACGTTGGTCGCATTCCGCAAAGGTGACTTCACGGTCCGCCTACCCTACGATCTGACCGGCGTGGAAGGCAAGGTTGCCGACACGATAAACGACATTTTCGACATGAATCTGCGCCTTCGTGAGGAATTGGCGCGGCTCAGTAGCACCGTTGGCAAGGAAGGGCGGATTTCGGAGCGTGCAGCTTTGCCCGGCGCGGTCGGCGACTGGACCGAGTGCGTCGAATCGCTGAATGACCTGATCGGAGATCTCGTTCGCCCGTCGACCGAAGTCGCTCGCGTGATCGGCGCCGTCGCCAAGGGGGATCTTTCGCAGACGATGGCGATCGAGGTGAATGACCGGCCTCTGAAAGGCGAGTTCCTCCACACCGCCCGCATCGTGAACACTATGGTGAAGCAGCTCAATAGCTTCGCCAGCGAAGTAACACGCGTGGCCCGCGAAGTCGGCACGGAAGGCAAACTCGGCGGCCAGGCTGACGTGCAGGATGTCGCCGGCGTTTGGAAAGATCTCACTGACTCGGTTAATTCCATGGCCGGCAATCTCACCGCGCAGGTCCGCAACATCGCCGATGTTACGACGGCCGTGGCCAAGGGCGATTTGGGCCGCAAGATCACCGTCGAAGTTCGCGGCGAAATTCTCGAGCTTAAGAACACGATCAATACGATGGTCGACCAGCTCAGCTCGTTTGCATCGGAAGTGACGCGCGTGGCTCGCGAAGTCGGCACCGAGGGCAAGCTCGGTGGCCAGGCCGACGTTCAGGGCGTCGGCGGCGTATGGAAAGATCTCACTGATTCCGTCAATTCCATGGCCGGCAACCTTACCGGCCAAGTTCGCAACATCGCTGACGTAACCACGGCTGTTGCCAAGGGCGACTTGAGCCGCAAGATCACGGTCGAAGTCCGCGGCGAAATTCTCGAACTCAAAGACACCGTCAATACGATGGTTGACCAGCTCAATGCATTTGCCAGCGAAGTAACGCGCGTGGCCCGCGAGGTCGGCACCGAAGGTAAGCTCGGGGGCACGGCCGAAGTGAAGGGCGTCGCCGGCGTCTGGAAAGATCTCACCGACTCTGTCAACTCCATGACAGGCAATCTCACCGCACAGGTCCGCAACATCGCCGACGTAACCACCGCTGTCGCAAAAGGCGACTTGGGCCGCAAGATCACCGTCGAGGTTCGCGGCGAAATTCTCGAGCTGAAGAACACGATCAACACGATGGTCGACCAGCTCAGCTCATTCGCATCGGAAGTGACGCGCGTCGCCCGTGAGGTCGGCACCGAAGGCAAACTCGGCGGCCAGGCAAACGTGCCCGGCGTCGCCGGCGTGTGGAAGGACCTCACCGACTCCGTCAACTCCATGGCCGGCAACCTCACCAACCAGGTTCGCAACATCGCCGACGTGGCGACTGCTGTGGCCCGCGGCGACTTGTCCACAAAGATTACGGTAAACGCCCGCGGTGAAATTCTCGAGCTGAAGAACACGCTGAACGTAATGGTCGATCAGCTCAACTCCTTCGCATCGGAAGTGACGCGCGTCGCCCGTGAGGTCGGCACCGAAGGCAAACTCG
>JADMIO011200150.1_pt1 | contig 36482 bp, 37 predicted proteins | sample 8958161 | NCBI WGS metagenome assembly JADMIO01 (sample SAMN16585339, study PRJNA669376) | soil metagenome | isolation source: Crop rotation soil | place: USA: Cullars Rotation, Alabama | collected 2011
CGCGACAACTTGTCCACGTGGAATTCTAAGCTTAGGATCCCAATGTGCTGGAAAGGCACGAAGCCAGATCCTACCCACGTGCTACAATGTGTATGGTTAATCTGGATCATACACATGCGTACCAACATCGTGATCGACGACAAATTGATGCGGGACACGCTGAAGCTTACGGGTCTGAAGACAAAGCGTGAGGCCGTCGAACTCGGCTTGCGCACGCTCGTCCGCCTGCGCCGGCAAGAGCAGGTCAAGAGTGCTCGCGGAAAGTTGAACTGGAAGGGCGATCTCGCGGCGATGAGGACGGATGCGTGATCCTGGTCGACTCCAGCGTCTGGATCGACTATTTCCGCGGCACGCGAAGTGCTTCGGCCGCTCATCTCGATCGGCTGCTCGGCACGGAGCCTGTCTTGATGGGCGATCTGATCTTGGCCGAAGTTCTGCAAGGCTTCGTCACGGACTTGGATTTCAATCAGGCCACCTCACTGCTCGACGCCTTCGAAATCGTTCCGCTGGCGGGCGCGAAGATCTGCACGCAGGCGGCCCGCAATTTCCGGGCTTTACGGCGACACGGCGTGTCCGTGCGCAAGACGGTCGACACGATCATCGCGACCAGTTGCATCGAGAACGGCTACGTCCTGCTGCACAACGATCGAGACTTCGATGCGTTCGAGCGTCATCTGGGTCTGAAAGTCGCAGCAGCTGCCTAGCTGCCAGATGCATCGGCAGGCTCGATGTCAGGATCGATGGCGAAGTGGCATCGTCTTTTTCCGCATCGTGTCGCAGACCGTCGCCGAACGGCGTTCTTCGAGGCTCCCCGGTTGAATTTCGCGCCGGCGGAAGCTCCTCACGACTGAGAGGTTAACGAAATGTCGAACAAGAACACCGGCGCCTGCTTCTGCGGCGCCGTCGAAATCGAAGTGACCGGCGCGCCCGAGGCGATGGGCTACTGCCATTGCGAATCGTGCCGTTCGTGGTCGGCCGGCCCGGTCAATGCATTCACTTTGTGGAAGCCGGAGAACGTGAAGGTGACGAAGGGTGCGGAGCTCATCGGCCACTACATGAAAACCGAAACGAGCGATCGGAAGTACTGCCAGAAATGCGGCGGCCACCTGATGACGCATCATCCAACGTTCGGGCTGACCGACGTCTACGCGGCGACGATACCCGGCGTCGCGTTTGTGCCCGGCGTGCACGTGAACTACGCCGAGACCGTGCTCCGGATCAAGGATGGTTTGCCGAAGCTCAAGGATTTCCCGAAGGAGCTTGGTGGATCCGGCGAGGCCGTGGCCGAGTAAAGGCTGATATCCGGGAAATGCCGGAGTGACGTCCATCTGGCACGCATTGCGGCGCCCGCCGCGATGCGTGCCGATGCGTCGTCAAGCTGCGATCCGCTCGATGCGCGCGACGGCCTTGCCGAGCGTGCGGTGCGCCTCTTCAAGGTCGTAGTCCGCCTGCAAGCCCAGCCAGAAACGCTCGGTCGTGCCGAGGGCTGCGGCCAATCGCACGGCCGTGTCGGCCGTGACACCGCGCTTTCCGAGCACGATTTCGTTGATGCGACGAGGCGGCACACCCGCCGCCCGCGCCAGCGCGTTCTGGCTGATGTCCAGCGGGAGGAGAAATTCCTCGAGCAGGACTTCGCCGGGGTGGATGTTCGGTAGCGTTTTCATCTTCAAGTCCGCCGTTTCAGTGGTAGTCGACGATTTCCACGTCGTACGCATCACGATCGCTCCAGCGAAAGCAAATGCGCCATTGGTCGTTGATTCGGATGCTGTATTGGCCCTTGCGCCTGCCCTTCAACGCCTCGAGGCAGTTCGCCGGAGGAACTCTCAGATCGTTGAGCGCGAACGCGTTGTTGAGCATGCGCAGCTTGCGCCGGGCGACGCCCTGGATGTCGGACGGAAGGCGTCGCGAATACGAGCCCAGCCAGATCGTTTCCGCTTCCTTGTCGCCGAATGTCCGGTTCACGTGATGACTATAACGCCTTCCGTCATATGACGCAAGACGTTACAGACGGACCCTCACGTCTTCGACGAAACGAATCAGCGATGCAATGCCGCCACATCAGCCGCGGTGACCTCGTCGGTGTAGCGATTCCCAAAATGACTGCGCACATAGTTGACGACCGCGGCGATTTCCGCGTCGTCGAGCTGCATCACGGCGAACGCTTCGAGTCCACTGAGATCGTTCTGCGGCGCGAAGTGCGGCATGTTGCGTCGGCCGAGAAGTACCGTCGTGGCGGTGTAGCTCGCCGAGGCGAGTTTCGGATTCTCGGCGAGCGCCGGGTAGTTGCCGGCGCCTTGCGCCCCGCGGCCGTCCGCCATGTGGCAGGCCTGGCAGACGTGCTGGTAGATCTGCTCGCCGCTGGCGGCTGCGAGCGCCTTGTCGCCGAAAACGGGATCGGCGGCGCCGCCGGCTCGGTACGCCAGGAACGGAATTACGCACGCGGCAAGCAGCGCGATGCGAATCGGCGTGCGCGAGATCGATGTCGGTTTCATGCGTGTGCTCCCGCGACGGCGCGCGCGTGCAGTCGCCCGATTGCATCCAGCGCGGACGTGACCGCGCCCTCCTGCCATGCAGGCAGGTACGACGCGTGTTCACCGGCGAGCGCAATGCGACCATCGATCGCGCACAAGTTGTCGTAGTGCTTCACGCGTGCCGTGTCGGACCAGATGCCGAAGCAGCCCATCGTGAACGGCGAGCGGTGCCACGCGACGGCGACGCCGTTCTCGAATTCCTGTGCGTACTGCGGATGGATGCGGCTGCCGTACTCGACGGCCGCGCGTACGCGTTCGTCGGGGCTCATCGAGGTGAACTGGAACCCGTCCGAAGCCCACGCATACGCGCCGAGCAAAACGCCTTTGCCCCCACTGAAGAATCCGCTCGATGGGTAGCCGATGGTTTCGATCGGGAGATCGGTTGCGGTCGCGCCGCCATAGATCTGCTCGTCTTCTTCCCAGAAGCGACGTCGGAACTGCAGGCCGACCTTGACCGACGACGCATACGGAACCGCCGCGATCGCATCGGCCATCGGCTGACCGACGTTCATCGGAATCTGGCCGAGGATCGACAGCGGAATCGTGCACAGGCACCAGTCGGCGCGCGCGTGCAGCAGCGCGCCCGGTCTTGCGGTGTCCTCGTAGTGCGCGGTGACGCCGTGTTCGTCCTGTTCGATCTGCGTGACGCGCGCGCGATAGCGGATCACGCCGCCGAGCTCGCGCGCGAACGCATCGCCGATGTGCCCCATGCCGCCGACGGGCTGGAACATCGTCGGCTGGAAATCGTAGAGGCTGTTGACCCAGATGGACTGCCAGAGCTGGGAATGGAACACGTCCTTCGGTCCGACCGGTTTGGACAGCACGGGTTTCCCGCCGAGGCCGCCGCCGGGATCCTTGTCGTAGCCGCGACGCCAGCTGCTGTCGACGCCTTCGACGTAGCGATAGTCCTTGTCGAGCGCACCCCACGCGCGCAGCGCCTCGAGCAGGATTTCGCGATCGTCGGGACCGAGCGGCGCATCGAGTGCGTGTTGCGAAACCGACTTCGCGAGCAGCTCGGCGATCGAGCCGTTGAAATCCGCAAGGTACGAACGCAGGCGCTGCGGCTTGCCGCCGAACGCGGAGGCACTGTGCACGTACGCGTTGTAGTTGACCTGCACGAACGGTTCGAGCTGGACACCGAGCGTGCGGCAGTAGTGCAGGATATTTCCGTGGTGATACGGAATCCGCCAAGGTCCGGGGTTGATGTAGAGACCTTTGTCGAAGCGGCACTCCTGGGTCGCGCCGCCGAGCTCGGTGTACGTGTCGCCGCCGCGCAGGGTCCAGTTGCGTCCGCCCGCGCGCGCGTTGTATTCGAGCACCTGCACGCGATAACCGGCGTTGCGCAGTTCGTATGCGGCCGTCATTCCCGCGAGACCGGCGCCGAGAATCAGCACGGATGCACCGCGGGGCGCGCCGCTGAGGTCGACAGCGCCTGCGTATTTTGATTCCCGCGCGAACCCGAGCCCGCTCATCGCCTGATACATCGCGGCGCCGCCGGCGGACAGGCCGATCATGCGCAGGAGTTCGCGCCGGGTCACGGCGGGTGTGGCGGTTGGATCCGACATCGATTCCCCCTCAGGACACGTGCCGTGATGTTCCGGTCGCACGGCCTGCTTGCGACAGCGGATTTCGCCAGAGTGCCTTGCGGTTCCGGCGAACGCAATTGCAGCGCCGAGAGGTGATGGCGGCGAAGACATGCGATCGCAGCTTCGATGCAGCACGCTGTATCGCGCCACAGCAGGCGCGGATCGCGCGGACAAAAAAAAGCCCCGGGTGTCGCCACCCGGGGCCTTGATCCGGACCGGAGTCCGGAGTCCTTTGCAGTACTAGTTCAGAGCACCTGGACCTGGTCAGCCTGCATGCCCTTCTGGCCCTGCACGGCGACGAAGCTCACGCGCTGGCCTTCCTGCAGCGACTTGAAGCCGCTGCCCTGGATCGCGCGGAAGTGCACGAACAGGTCGGGGCCGCTCTCAGGCGTGATGAAACCAAAGCCCTTGGCGTCGTTGAACCACTTGACGGTACCGTTCTGACGATTCGACATCTCGAAATATTCCTTTGAATTACAAGTAATCACGATCACGGGACATCCGGATCGAGACTGTAGCTGCCGGGAGTAATCGAGGCGAAGCGATGAGCGGATCGTTGGATCAACCGCATCGGGCCACGGTTCACAGTGACCCTAGCAAACACAGTGCGGTCGACTATACGCGCAGCTAACAATAAAAGCGACAAGAAGTCCGTTTCGGCGAACGCGCGGGCTGTGAGGGGGCGATTCGAAAAGCGCCCTCACCCCGGCCCTCTCCCGCAAGCGGGCGCGGGGGTACTTCGCGGCTGGACCGATAAAGTATCCAAAACGCGACGGGCGCCCGAAGGCGCCCGCCGACGTTCCCCAAAACCGAGCCGGGTCTAGAACTTGTACTGGGCCGAGATCGCGAACAGGTTGCTCGAGCTCTCGAAGTTGCCGACCAGCGTGCTGAAGGTCGCGCTGGTGTGCTCGATCTTGCCGTCCTCGACCCACAGGTGCGCGTAGCCGGCCTCGACCTTCCAGTTCTCGCTGGCCTTGTAGCCGACGCCGAACGAAAGCCAGGTGCGCATGCCGTCCGGAACGCGCGGCGTGCGCGTCGAATCGCGGGTCGGGGTCTGGTCGACCGCGACTCCGGCGCGAACCGTCCAGCGTTCATCGACGCGATAATCGCCGCCGATCGAGCCGAACCAGGTGTCCTTCCAGTCGAAGATTGCGGTGGAGCTCGGCTGGACCGGATTGGCATAGTCCACGACGAGCTTCTTGAAGCTCGACCAGTGCGTGTAGCCAAGATCGGCACCGAAGCTCCAGTTCGCATCGACCGTATGCCACCAGCTCAACGCCGCGAACGCCGGCGTGTCGAAATCCGCCTCGCCGTCGCTGTCGACGAACGCGCCGCCGAGCAGCGGCAGCACGTTCGACGGCACCAGGAACTTGCCGTCGCCCTCGATCGTGTGATCGATCTGCGAGTGGAAGTTGAGGCCGATGTTGTCGTTCGGAGTCGGTTTCCACAAAAGCCCGAGGCCGAACCCGTAGCCCCAGTCGTCGCCCTTGAGGCTGCCGAAACCATCGGCTTCCTGCGGCAGCAGCGCGCCGTTGGTCGGACCGGCGAGGATCGTGCCGAAGTCGATCGCCTGGCTGAGCTCGGCGCTCGTGCGCTGCGCGATCAGGCTGCCGCCGAGAGAGAACTCGTCGGAAATCTGGTACGACGCGGAAAACGTCAGCGCGATCGATTCGAGCTTGGATTTCAACGCTTCGTAACGGCCGACCCATCCGTCGTTGTATTCGGTCGAAAACCCGAACGGCACGGTGAGAGCGGCACCGATCGTCCACTGATCGCCGACCGGCTGAATGTAATAGAGCGCCGGCACCGGCTGCACGAGACCGCCGTCCCCGCCGTTGCCGCCGGTCAGCGGCTGGCCGAGAAAGTCCTCGCCGCCGCCGTGGAATTTCGTGCTGAACTGGATCGCCGTGACGTCGCCCTGCGCGCAGCCGGTTTTCACTTCGCTCATCGCGGCCGGATTGTTGACGACGACCGAGCAGTCGCCGGGCGCCGCAGCCGAACCTGCGAACGAACGGCCAAGTCCTTCGGCGCTGTTTTCCTTGAGCTGGAATCCGGCGGCCTGTGCGCTCTGGCCCGACAGTGCCGCGACGAGCGCCAGCGGAAGCGCAGCCAGCATCGGCGCGTACGGAGTGCGGCGGAAAATACGGCTCATGCGGAGGACTCCTGGCAGATGACGGCGCGATCGGGGAATTATTGTTTGCAGACGGCGATCTTAGCTGTTCCTTAACCTTCCCATCCATCCTGCGCCGCCGCATTTTGCTGCGGCGCGACAAGCCCGCCACGAAGCCGATCCGCCGGTTACTTGCGGCTAACCCGCCGGTCTCCACAATCACCCGATGTCCGGAAAACGCCTGTTGCTTCTCCTGCCCCTCCTTTTCGCCGTTCCGCCCGCCCCGGCCGCAACCACGGTACCCCTGCCCAGCTGGATCTGCGAATCCGGCGACACGGTGTTCCGAAGCGGCTTCGAAGCAGGCGAGACGACGATTCCGCACGATCCGTCCAACGGCATCGGCGGCGCGTATCCGGGCAACCAGACGCGCGTGATCACCGTGCCCAATGTCGGCAACCGCACGTTCTATCTGCGCCTGCCGCCGGACTACACGCCTTCGCGTTCCTGGCCATTGCTGCTCGCCTTGCACGGCGCGACGGGTTCGTTCGCCACCGCACCCGCGGCTGCGCAGCAGGTGCGCACCGACTGGTCCGGCTGGGCGGACGCAGGCGGTTTCATCGTGCTCGCGCCGGTTGCGACCGGCACGCAAGGCGGCTGGAATCCGGAGGTCGACATCCCGACGATCAGCGCGGCGCTCGATGACACGATGGCGCGCTACAACGTCGAGCAGAGCCGCATCGATCTCTGGGGTTACTCGGCGGGCGCGCATGTCGCGCACGCGCTCGCGCTCAACAACACCGATTACTTCGCCGCGTACGGCGTCAGCGCCGGATCGCTCGAAGCGTATGCATGCACGGACGATGGCTCGTATCCGCCGACCTGCGCGGCACTGCTATCGGGAGCGCAGCCGAAGATTCCGGTCGACATCCATCTCGGCAATCAGGATCCGCTGTACACGACGTATGGAGCCGGCAACGATCCCGCGCGTTTCCAGAACGGCGGCTGGGTGCTGAATCAGAATCTGTTCTACACGCTGTTCGTCGGCGGGCACACGTACAGCGTCGCGCAGTTGGGCGAGATCTGGAACCACATCTGTCCGTTCGCCCTCGGCCCGTAGCAACCCGCCATTCCCCCTTTCCCGCTTGCGGGAGAGGGCCGGGGTGAGGGCAACCCGAGCGAACGCTCAATCAAACTACGCAGCCCGCTGCATCCGCGCCAGTTCCTGCACCCCTTCACGCGCCAGATCGCTCAGCCCATGCCCGCCCGCATCCAGATGCGCCAGCATCTGCCGGATCATGCGCGCCTCCCAATACCGCTTGATGTGCCCCGCGACGCCGGCCACGGCCGCCGCGTGATCGGGATCGGCCGCGAAAAAATTCGCGATGTCGTTGGCCATCTCGACCATGCGTTCGATGTTCATGCGTTGTGCTCCGCCGCGGCGCTGGTGATGCGCTGCGGATTGGCATAGACGACGTGACCTTCGGCGCGCGCGAATCCGATCAGCGTGACGCGCGTTTCATCGGCCAGATGGATCGCCAGCGCGGTCGGCGCAGAGATCGCCGCGAGCAGCGTGATGCCGACGGTCGCCGATTTCTGCACCATCTCGTAACTCGCGCGGCTCGTGACGACGAGAAATCCCTCGTCGACGTTCTCGCCCGACTTCGCCATCGCTCCGATCAGCTTGTCGAGCGCGTTGTGACGGCCGACGTCTTCGCGCAGCAATACGATCTCTCCATTCGCGCGCGCCCACGCCGCCGCATGCGTCGCACCGGTCGCCACGTTCAACGGCTGGCGATCGTGCAGTTGCGCGAGCGCATGCTGCAGGATGTCGGCGTCGATGCGCGGGCCCTCTCCGACCAGCGGCGGCTGTCGCACGGCATCTTCGAGCGCCTGGGCGCCGCACAAGCCACAGCTGGTGCGTCCGGTCAGATTCCGATGCCGCGATTCGAGCGCTTCGGCGCGCGTTTCCGGAATTCTCGAACGCACTTCGATGCCTTCGAGCAACGTCTGCGTCTCGATGGATTCAAGCTCGCCCGCCGCGCCGATCACCGCTTCGCTCAGCGAAAATCCGAGCACGAAATCCTCCAGATCGCGCGGCGTCGCCATCATCACGACATGCGGCCGATCGTTGTAGAGCAAAGCGATCGGCACTTCCTCGGCGATGCAATCGGTCAGCTGCGCAACCTTGCCGCCGCGCCAACGCCGGATCGGCCGGCGCACAAAACCGGCATGCGCCTCGTCCGTCGCGGCGTCCGCCGGTGGATTACGGGGTTTGTGTTGCGACGGGTTCATTCACCTTGTCCAGCAGTTCCTGCTGTCGATCGCTGAATGCACGATAGCGCTTCTGCCAATCCGACGGCTGCGTGACGCGCGTGACCTGCACGGCGGTGACCTTGTACTCGGGACAATTCGTCGCCCAGTCCGAATTCTCGGTCGTGATCACGTTCGCGCCCGAGAACGGAAAATGGAACGTCGTGTAGACGACGCCCGGCTGCATGCGATCGCTGATCACCGCGCGCAGCACGGTTTCGCCGGCGCGGCTTTCGATGCCGACCCAGTCGCCTTCCTCGATGCCGCGATCTTCGGCGTCCTGCGGATGGATTTCGAGACGATCCTCGCTGTGCCACTGCACGTTCTCGGTGCGCCGCGTCTGCGCGCCGACGTTGTACTGGCTGAGGATGCGTCCGGTGGTCAGGATCAGCGGATACTTCGCATTGATCTTTTCGGTCGTCGGCACGTACTCGGTGAGGAGGAACTTGCCCTTGCCGCGCACGAACTCGCCGACGTGCATCGTCGGCGTGCCTTCCGGATGCTGCGCATTGCACGGCCATTGGATGCTGCCGAGCTCGTCGATCTTCGCGAAGCTGACGTTCGTGAACGTCGGCGTCAGCCGCGCGATCTCGTCCATGATCTCGGACGCGTGCTTGTAGTTCATCGGATAGCCGATCGCGTTGGACAGGAGCTGCGTGATTTCCCAGTCGGCGTACCCGTTCTTGGGTTCCATGACCTTGCGCACGCGCGAGATGCGCCGTTCGGCGTTGGTGAACGTGCCATCCTTCTCGAGGAACGAGCAGCCCGGCAGGAACACGTGCGCGAACTTCGCCGACTCGTTGAGGAACAGATCCTGCACGACGATGCACTCGATCGCGCTCAGCGCGGCGGTCACGTGCTGCGTGTTCGGATCGGACTGCGCGATGTCCTCGCCTTCGATGTAGAGCGCCTTGAACTCGCCATCGAGCGCGGCCTCGAACATGTTCGGAATGCGCAGACCCGGCTCGGAGCGCAGCGGCACGCCCCAGGCCTGCTCGAAACTCACGCGCGTCGCGTCTTCGGATACGTGCCGATAACCCGGAAATTCGTGCGGGAACGAACCCATGTCGCACGAACCCTGCACGTTGTTCTGGCCGCGCAGCGGATTCACGCCGACGCCTTCGCGGCCGATGTTCGCGGTCGCCATCGCAAGGTTCGCGATGCCCATGACCATCGTCGAGCCCTGCGAATGCTCGGTGACGCCAAGTCCGTAATAGATCGCGCCGTTGCCGCCGGTCGCGTACAGGCGCGCGGCCGCGCGCACGTCGGCCGCGGGCACGCCGGTGATGTTTTCCATCGCTTCGGGCGAATTGCGCTCTTCCGAAATGAACTTGCGCCACTTCGCGAACGCTTCGGGTTCGCAGCGCTCGCGCACGAACTCCTCGTCGATGAGGCCTTCGTTGACGACCACGTGCGCAAGCGAATTGATCAGCGCGACATTGGTGCCGGGACGGAGCTTCAAATGATAGTCGGCCTGGATGTGCGGCGTGCGCACGAGATCGATGCGGCGCGGGTCCGCAATGATCAGCCGCGCGCCTTGACGCAGGCGTCGCTTCATCTGCGAGGCGAACACCGGGTGACCGTCGGTCGGATTCGCGCCGATGATCATAATCACGTCGGCCTTCATGACCGAATCGAAATTCTGCGTGCCGGCCGATTCGCCGAGCGTGTTCTTCAGCCCGTAACCCGTCGGCGAATGGCACACGCGCGCGCAGGTGTCGACGTTGTTGTTGCCGAATCCGGCGCGCACAAGCTTCTGCACGAGATAGGTTTCCTCGTTCGTGCAGCGCGACGAGGTGATGCCGCCGATCGAATCGCGGCCGTACTTGGCCTGGATGCGCTTGAACTCGGACGCGGTGTAGTTGATCGCCTCCTCCCAGCTGACCTCGCGCCACGGATCGGAAATCTTCGCGCGGATCATCGGCTTGGTGATGCGATCGGGATGTTTCGCGTAACCGATCGCGAACCGGCCCTTGACGCACGAATGCCCGTGGTTCGCATGGCCGTCCTTGTTCGGCACCATGCGCACGAGCTCCTCGCCTTTCATCTCGGCGCGGAACGAGCAGCCGACGCCGCAGTACGCGCACGTCGTGATCGCGCTGTGCTCGGGCGGTCCGAGCGCGACCATCGATTTTTCCATCAGCGCGCCGGTCGGGCAGGCGCCGACGCACGCGCCGCACGAGACGCATTCGGAATCCATGAACGGCTGATCCTGGCTCGCCGCGACCTTGGATTCGAAGCCGCGGCCCTGGATCGTCAGCGCGAGCGTGCCCTGCTGCTCGTCGCACGCGCGCACGCAGCGCGAACACACGATGCATTGCGCGGGATCGAACGCGAAGTACGGATTGGAGTTGTCCATGACCGTGAACAACGGATTCTCGCTGCCGTCGGCACGCTTCGCCTGCACGTGGTTCGCGCCATCGAAGCCGTAGCGCACTTCGCGCACGCCGATCATTTCGGCCATGTCGGCGATATCGGTGTGTCCGCCGGCGGGTGTCGCGATGCATTCGAACGGATGGTCGGAAAGATAAAGTTCCATGACGCCGTGCCGCAGCTCGGCGATCTTGTCGTTCTGCGTCGTCACCTTCATGCCCGCCGCGACCGGCGTCGTGCACGAAGCCGGAAAGCCTTTCATGCCTTCGATCTGCACGAGGCACAGGCGACACGAGCCGAACGCGTCGAGCAGTTCCGTGGCGCAAAGCTTGGGGATCTGGATGCCGATCTCGGCCGCGGCGCGCAGCACGGAGGTGCCGGCGGGAACGGTGATGTCGTGGCCGTCGATGGTCAGCGAGACTTGCTGCGTGGCTCGCGACTTCGGTGTTCCAAGATCGGTTTCAGCGATTGACCGCATGACTCTCTCCTGCGCCTCGCGGCGCCTGTCCTTGTTTTGCCGTCATCCCGGCGAAAGCCGGGATCCATTTGCTGTTGCACGATCCACATGGTTTCCGGCATTCGCCGGAATGACGGCAAGGTGGTGCGTCGTGCCGTTCACGCCCGCACCTCGAAATCTTCCGAAAAATGCTCCAGCACGCTGCGCACCGGATCCGGCGTCAACCCGCCCAGCGCACACAGCGACCCGAACCGCATCGTGTTGCACAGATCATTCAGCGACGCGAAATTCTTCTCGCGCTCGATGCCGGCACGCAATCTGTCGATGAGCTCGACACCGCGCGTCGATCCGATCCGGCACGGCGTGCACTTGCCGCAGGATTCGATCGCGCAGAATTCCATCGCATACCGCGCCTGTTCGAGCATGTCGACGGTGTCGTCGAACGCGACGATGCCGCCGTGGCCGAGCATCGCGCCGACCGCGGCGAATGCTTCGTAATCGACGACCGTGTCGAATTGCGATTCGGGCATGTACGCGCCAAGCGGACCGCCGACCTGCACCGCGCGGATCGGGCGACCCGAATACGAACCGCCGCCGTAGTCGTACAACAATTCGCGCAATGTCACGCCGAACGCTTTTTCGACCAGGCCGGTGTACTTGAGGTTCCCGGCGAGCTGCAACGGCAACGTGCCGCGCGATCGGCCGACGCCGTAATCGCGGTAATACTCGCCGCCCTTGTCCAGAATGATCGGTATCGACGCCAGCGTGATCACGTTGTTGATCACGGTCGGCTGCCCGAACAAACCCTTGATGGCCGGCAGCGGCGGCTTGAAGCGCACCTGGCCGCGCTTGCCTTCGAGGCTGTCGAGCAGCGAGGTTTCTTCGCCGCAGATGTATGCGCCGGCGCCCAGGCGCACTTCGAGATCGAAGCGCCGCATCGTTCCGCGGATGTCGCCGCCGAGATAGCCGGCCTCGTACGCGTTCGCGATCGCCGCGTTGAGCGCGCGGTGCGCGTGCGGATATTCGCTGCGCAGGTAAATGTATCCGCGCGTCGCGCCGACCGCGAGCCCGGCGATCGTCATGCCTTCGACGAGGCACAGCGGATCGCCTTCCATCAGCATGCGATCGGAGAACGTGCCCGAATCGCCTTCGTCGGCGTTGCACACGATGTATTTCTGCGCAGACTCGGTGCCGAGCACCGTTTTCCACTTGATGCCGGCCGGAAACGCAGCGCCGCCGCGTCCGCGCAGGCCCGAATCGGTGACGGCCTTGACGATGTCGTCCGGCGTCATGGCGAGCGCGTTCTCAAGACCGCGCCAGCCGCCGTGCAATCGATAGTCGTCGACGCTGAGCGGATCGGTGATGCCGACGCGCGCGAACGTCAGGCGTTCCTGGTTCTTGAAGAACGGCATGTCGTCGACGCTGCCGAGCCGCAGGCGATGTTCCGCGCCGCGCTCGAAACCGGCCGCGAAAAGCTCGGCGACATCGGCCGCCTTGACCGGACCGTAAGCAACGCGGCCCGCCGGCGTTTCGACTTCGACGAGCGGCTCCAGCCAGAACATGCCGCGCGAGCCGCTGCGCACGATGCCGACGGGAATGTTTCGGTTGTTCGCTTCGAGCGCGATTGCGCGTGCCGTCGCATCGGCGCCGAGCGCCAGCGCGGTCGCGTCGCGCGACACGTGAATGCGCACGGTCATCGCGCCGCCTCCCGCGCCGCGCGCACCAGCGCGTCGAACGAGTCGGGCGTCACGCGCGCGTGCAATTCGTCGTCGTCGACGAGCACCGACGGCCCGCAACCGCAATTGCCAAGGCAATAGACGGCTTCGAGCGTGACCGCGCCGTCCTGCGTCGTTTCGTGGAAATCGATTCCGAGCGATTTCTTCGCGTGCGCTTCGAGCGCGCGAGAGCCCAGCGCCTGGCACGCTTCCGCGCGACAGATCTGCACGACATGACGTCCTGGCGCATGCGTGCGGAAGTGATGATAGAAACTGATCACGCCGTGCACTTCGGCGCGCGAGAGATTCAGCGCGTGCGCGATCAGCGGCACCGCATCCGGCGGCACGTAGCCCACCGTGTCCTGCACCGCGTGCAGAAGCGGCATCAGGGCCCCGGGCCGCTCGCGATTCGCGTCGATCGCCGCGTGGACCTTCGCCGAAATGTCGGGCGGCAGGGTATCCCGCGGTGCGGAAACCTGGACCGGCCGGGCATCGCGTCTCGCCTTCATGCGCTCGTCTCGTTCGTCGGGAGAGTACCGGAGAGGCCGGACGCTGGCTGGAATCCGGGCGACGCCATCGTGCGTTCCTGGCCCTGGATTCCGATCGTCGTTGCAACCGCGACAGCTGCGCCGGCGTCCAACGCGCCACTCATGAAACCCTCTCCGGGTGCTTGTATCGGTACGGTAGGACGGATAGGCTGCGTAAAGCCTATCCGAAGCCCGCCATCCTTTTGTTACAGCGGACTTTGCACCACGTGTCGGACGCCGACAATAGGCTTTTGACAGCATCTTAAGGGACCGTTCGGAAAGCCATGTTCAAGGTCGCCATCGACGCCCATTGGCAGCTGCGCCGGCAGGATGGAACGCCCCTGGTTCCGCGCCTGACCGCGCTTCTGGTCGGCATCCAGCAGACCGGCACGCTCGCAGCCGCCTGCCGTGCGGCGGGCCTCACTTATCGTTACGCCTGGGGCCTGCTCCGCGACGGCGAGCGTGCGTTCGGGCATGCGCTGGTGACAAGCCAGCGCGGTCGCGGCGCGAAGCTGACGACCTTGGGAGAACGCCTCGCCTGGGCCGATCAGCGCATCGCGGCTCGACTGGCTCCACTGCTCGACAGCCTCGCCTCCGAAGTCGAGTCGGAAATCGAGCGAGCACTCTCGGTGATCCAGCCGGTGCTGCGCGTCCACGCGACGCACGGTTTCGCCGTCGAGACGCTGCGCCAGTTCCTCGCCGGGCGGCAGATTCCGATCGACCTCAAATACCGCGACGCCGACGAAGCCCTCACCGCGTTCATCGATCGCCAGTGCGACCTCGTCGGCTTGCACCTGCCGGTCGGCGAGCTCGAGCCGGAAGTCGTCGCGCACTACGCATCGCGCGTGCAGAACGACTGGACGCTGATCCATCTCGCCAGGCGCCGGCAAGGACTCATCGTCGCGCCGGGAAATCCGAAACACATCGGCGGCGTCGCCGACCTCGCGCAGCGTGGCCTGCGCTTCGTCAATCGCCAGCCGGGCTCGGGCACGCGACTTCTGCTCGATCTGCTGCTGCAGCACGCGCACGTCGACGTGCGCGCGATCGAAGGCTACGAGATCCTTGAATACACGCATGCGGCGGTCGCCGCGTACGTCGGCAGCGGCATGGCCGATGCGGGTTTTGGTCTCGAAGTGCCCGCGCGGCGTTTCGGACTCGACTTCGTTCCGCTCGTCACCGAGCGGTATTTCTTCCTGTGCCGCAACGAATTCCTCAACGATCCGGCGATGCAGCAGTTCGACGCGGTCCTCGCCGACGCGCAATTTCGCGCGCAGGTCGCGCAACTGCCCGGCTACGATCCCGCCGAAGCCGGTCGCACGCAGCCGGCGCGCGATGTGTATCCGCTGCCGCAACGCGCTCGGCGCAAGGCGGTCGCGACGGGTTGAGCCGTCGCCGGCGATCGTGGGCAGATGCTGGGTTGAAGCTCATTCAACCAGCTCGCTGGAGCGAGCGGCGCGAGCTGACTTTGTTGAAGCCGTGGCTTGCTGCGACTGACGCCGGCGTCGCCGTGCGCGCCGGTTCTATTCGGATGCGTTCGAAGGGACTTGGTTCGTTCAACCCGCAACAGCCGACGCGCGCTTGCGCTGGCGCCGCGCACGCCGTTCGGCGAGATAGGCTTCGATCGTGGCGACGCTGGTGCCGACCACGCGGGTCGCCCGGATCAGCTGCTGTTCGCTGATGTCGAGCCACTTCGCCCAGTACTGCATCGAATGCCAGTTGCCGAGGTCGACCGCGGCGGTGTCGCGCACGTGCGCCTGCAGTCCTGCCGGCGGTCGCACGGACGTGACCGGTGCACGGGTCGGATCGGTGCGCGGCAGCGTGTCGAGTGCCGCTAATTGTCGTTCAGTGACCAAGAAGGCGTGGTTCATACGTCCAATCCACCATGAGTGTGTGCAGTGGAGCGCCGCATGCGCGCTGTGGGGTGCAGCGCCCTGAAAGGCCTCGTCGCGATGCTTCTCGGCGAGCCGGCGGAAACCTTGCGGCCACCTGGAGTGGCGCGCCTTGCCTCCGCTGCATGTGTGCTCCGTCACGATCCATCGATTCCGCCCGCCCGGACGGAAGAACTTCCGTTTCCTCGATGGAGTAACTATCAAGCTTCGTGCCAAGGCGGGGACGGACGTGCGCGAATGCACAGATTCGGATTGCACGAGTCCGAGCGGCAAATGTCGTGAAACACGGACAGGTGCGGCCTAAGGCGTCGTGGAATTAGCTGCACGCCCGTGGAGTTGCCGCGCGGATTTCGTCGTGATGGACGAAGCGCTCCGCGCGCATCCGCGGACGGTCTAACGATCGCCGCGACGGCGGCGCACGGTCGCTTTCGCTGCCGGCCTTTTGACGGCCGTTCTGGCACTCGACCGAACAACGGTTTTCGTCGGCTTGCTCTTGCTCTGCGTCGAGCGCGGCGCTTTTGCCGGATGCTTGCGTGCATACGGGCGCGCCTCGCGAGCCCGTGGCGGAATGGCCTTTCGCGCCGGCCGCGCCGTGCGCAGGATTGCGGGTGCGGGCAGACGCAATCCCGAAAACGCGATCGGTGTCTGCGGCGTTTCGGCGACCGCGGCATCGATCGCGCTCATCCATTGCCGTGCGATGCGCTCCCAGCCGACGCCGGTGAAATGGATTTCGTCGTGCCACATGGACGGTGGAACCGCAGCGACGGTCGGACGCAGATCGAAGTAATCGACGCCGGGCAGCGCCGAGACGACATCATTGAACCGGTCGACGACTTGCGCGGCGAGCACTTGTGCCTGCGCGGGCGTGAGTCCGCAATGATCGATCAGCCACGGACCCACCCATGGGCCGACCTCGAGCCCGGGCAGCCACGTCGAGCCTTCCTTCAAGGTCGGGATGATCGGTCCGTAGCCATTCGTGAGCACCGGCGCGGTGCCGGGAGCAAGGCGCTGAAGCAGCTGGCCCCAGCGGGTTTTTATCCGGGCGAACAACGCGTCGAGCGCGGCCGTGTCGATGGTCGCGATGCCGTTGCCGCCGCGGATGTACGTGTCGGCTTTCGGGATGAAATCGTTGCCGCCCGCGCTCACCATGAACGCATCGAACGCGAACGGGACGTTCTGGCGCTCGAATTCGCCGCGCACGTAGTCGAGCGCGAGGAGATCGTGGTCGGTCGGCATCTTGTCGACGACGAAGCCGACTTTCGCGATGGAGAGAATGTTGAAGCCCGGATGCGCGGGATCGATCGCGTGCACCCAGCTGTCCTTGTTGAGGAGGTTGACGACCGAAGATCCGCGCCACCACCCGCCCGGCGCGGCCAGCCACGAATCGCCGGTGGCGAAGATCTTGATCGCCTTGCGATGCGCCTTGCATTTGGCAAGAAACTGATCACAGCGATCGAGCGGATATTCGCGAATGGGACCGGGCATGGTGTCCCTCCTCTCGGCGACCGATGGCGAATCCATGGAAGTCTATTCCCACTCGCAGGTCAGGGCGATGACCACGCGCCGCGTCCGTGCGCTACCCTGTCGGCAACGGGCAAATCCCGCGCAAGCGTCCAAATGAAAAGGGCGCTCCCGCGCGAGCCTCCGGCCGCAGTACCGATCCATGCAGACGGAAAAGATCACGGTACGCGCGACGCAGAGCGGACAGACGATGGAAGTGGTCGTCTACAGCAAGAACGCGCGCCGCATCGAAGTCGTGCTTGGAGAAGGCGTGCACTCGGTGCGGTGCGAGCTCACGCCGACACGCAACGGCATGGCGTACGCAGGCAGCATCATGGGCCGCGAAATCGTTTACGAAAGAACCCCCGAGCAGGTCCAGGCGGACCTCGACCGGCTCAATCCCGCGCTGCGCAAGTCCAGACCGCGCTGATCACGCGCCACGGCGCCGTCAGGCAAAGCTGGCACGACCGAACGCATCGCGGATTGCCATCAATCCGTTTCATCGCGCCATCTCGCATTTTCATTGGACGCTGTGCAGCTCCACGAATACGGTAGATCGCGAGTTCGTGGCTGGAGACGAACATGGAAGCGAGACGGATCAAGGGAAACCGTGCGCCGTCACGGCGCGCGCTGGCTCTGGCGATGTCGACCGCCCTGGGAAGCTGCCTCGGCCTCGTGCCCGGAGGCGATCTCCACGCGGGAACCACGATCTTCGTCGCCAACTGCGACGATTCCGGCACCGGCAGCCTGCGCGATGCGGTCGGCATCGCCGTGAGCGGCGACACCGTCGATCTCACGACGCTGGGATGCTCGACGATTTCGCTCACCAGCGGTGCGATCGCAATTCCGCACGAGTCGCTGACCGTCGAAGGACCCGGTCCCGAGCTTGCCATCGACGGCGGCTATCTCGACCGGATCTTCCAGCACACCGGCATCGGAACACTGAGCGTGACGGGCATGACCATCCGGGCGGGCGCATACGCGAGCAATGCCTCGGCGAAAGGCGGCTGCATCTATTCGGCGGGCAATCTTTCGCTGAGCGATGCCGTCGTGACGCAGTGCCTTGTCGTGGGACAGGACCCGGTCGCGGCCATGGGCGGCGCGATCTCCACGGAAGGCAATCTCGCCATCGTGTCGAGCCGTATCACGGGCAACACTTCGCAAGGCGCCGCTCAACTCAACAGCAGTTCGAACGGTGGCGCGGCGTTTGCGCGGGGCAACCTCGTGGTCAAGTACAGCACGTTCAGCGGAAACCAGGCGCTGCCGACGGAAGGGCGCAACAGCGGTGCGGGCGCGATCGAGACGTTCGGGTCGGTCACGATCATCGGCTCCACGTTCACGAACAACTACGCGTTGTTTTTTGGCGCGCTCGCGTTCGCAGGATCGGCAGGAGACGAAGCCATGATCCTCAACAGCACGATCTCGAACAACTTCGCGCCGTGGAACTCGGCCATCTACACGCAGATTCCGCTGAAGGTGTTCAACAGCACGATCGCGTTCAATCACTCGCACATCAACGGCGCGGTGTTCAGCCAGACCTCGAGCCTGGAGTTCCAGAGCACGATCATCGCCGGCAACGAAAATTCGGAAGCCGAACCGGAAGATGTCATCGGAACGGACACCACGCCGACGATTCTCGGCGCCGGCAATCTGATCACCTCGTCGAACATTCCGCTGCCGCCGGACACGATCACGGCGTGCCCGCGCCTTGCACAGCTCGCCGACAACGGCGGCCCCACGTTCACGCATGCGCTGCTGGACGACAGTCTTGCCATCGACGCGGGCAACAACGTGGAGAACCTCGACGAAGATCAGCGCGGTCAGCCGCGCGTCTTCGGCACCGCGGCCGATATCGGCGCATTCGAGTGGAACGGGCCTGTGGAGTTCACGTTCCACAGCAGCTTCGAGCCGACCTGCGACAGCTAGAGACGCCGGGATTTCGATTTCGGCCGTGACGGCGTGGTGGGCCCACCAGGACTTGAACCTGGAACCAACGGATTATGAGTCCGCTGCTCTAACCAATTGAGCTATAGGCCCGCGACGGTCCGGAGTTTAGCTTCCGGGTATCCAAACTAAAAATCGTCGCGTCGCGCTGTCACGCACTCACCGCCGCGGCGCCTGACAGATCCGTGCCCGACTCGGTGACGGCGTATTGCGTTCCCTGCTGACACCATGCCGTCAGCATTGCCGCGTTAGGCTGCGCGTCCGTTCGAAGCAAGGAGCAATGCCCATGAACACCGAAGCCGTCGCGAAACGCCTGGTCGAGTTGTGCCGCCAGGGCAAGTACGAGGAAGCGCAGATCGAGCTCTATGCGGACGATGCGGTGAGCATCGAAATGGATGGCCTGCCGCCGGGCAGCATCGGCAATGCCAAAGGCCTGGAGGCGATCCGAGAGAAGGGCCGGCAGTTCAATGCGGGCATTGAAGCCGTGCATGGCGGGAGCGTGAGCGATCCGATCGTCACGGGAAACTGGTTTTCACTGGTGCTGACGATGGATGCGACGTTCAAGGGGCGCGGCCGCGTGAACATGGAAGAGATCTGCGTGTATCAGGTGCGCAATGGGAAGATCGTGCGCGAGCAGTTTTTTTACGATGTGGGTTGATGGTTTTTGGCCACGAAGGCTCGAAAAGCTTCCCTCACCCTACCCTCTCCCGCAAGCGGGAGAGGGGAAAGCGATCTGCTGGATTCGTGACCCAATGATTAAAAAAATGCCCGCACGAGGCGGGCATTTTTCATCGCATGCCGAACAGCGTCATTCGAGATCGAGGAACGACCGCAGCTGTTCCGACCGGCTCGGATGACGCAGCTTGCGCAGCGCCTTCGCTTCGATCTGACGGATGCGCTCGCGCGTGACGTCGAACTGCTTGCCGACTTCCTCGAGCGTGTGATCGGTGTTCATGTCGATGCCGAAACGCATGCGCAGCACTTTCGCTTCGCGCGGCGTCAAGCCGGCGAGCACGTCGCGCACGGTTTCCATCAGGCCGATGTTCGTCGACGATTCGACCGGCGAGACGATCGCCGCATCCTCGATGAAGTCGCCGAGGTGCGAATCCTCGTCGTCGCCGATCGGCGTTTCCATCGAGATCGGTTCCTTGGCGATCTTGAGCACCTTGCGGATCTTGTCCTCGGGCATCTCCATCTTGATCGCCAGCTCGTCCGGCGTCGGTTCGCGACCCATTTCCTGCAGCATCTGGCGGCTGATGCGGTTCAACTTGTTGATCGTCTCGATCATGTGCACCGGGATGCGGATCGTGCGAGCCTGGTCGGCGATCGAACGCGTGATCGCCTGGCGGATCCACCACGTCGCATAGGTCGAGAACTTGTAGCCGCGGCGGTATTCGAACTTGTCGACGGCCTTCATGAGGCCGATGTTGCCTTCCTGGATCAGGTCCAGGAACTGCAAACCGCGGTTCGTGTATTTCTTAGCGATCGAGATCACGAGACGAAGGTTCGCCTCGACCATCTCCTTCTTCGCGCGGCGGGCTTTCGCTTCGCCGATCGACATCGCGCGGTTGATTTCCTTGATGTCGGCAACGGCGAGGAACAGCGCCTTCTCGATCGAGATCAGGCGTTCCTGTTCGTTGACGATGCCGTCGCGGTGCGCCTTGATCGCCGGCGACCACTTCTGGCGCTTGCGGCCGAGCTCGTCCGCCCAGCCGGTGTTCGTCTCGTTGGCCGGAAACAGCTTGAGGAAATCCTTGCGCGGCATGCGTGCGTGCTTGATGCACACTTCCATGATCATCCGCTCGTGATGGCGGATGTTGTTGACGACTTCGCGCAGCTTGCGCACGAATCCGTCGATCATGATCGCCGGCAGCTTGAGCTTCAGGAACGCCTCGGCCATCTGATCGCGCAGCTTCTGCGCTTTCTTGTCGGTCAGGCCGTGCTTCTCGGCGGATTTCTGGAACTTCCCGTAAAGACCGCGCAGCTCTTCCATGCGGCGCGACACTTCCTCGGGATCGGGACCCGTTTCTCCGGGACCTGCTTCCTCGGCGTCACCGTCGGCTTTCTCTTCCGCCTCGTCGTCTTCGGCGGCGGCATCGGCCAGCGCCATCGGATCGGGAATCTCGACCTGCGGCGGCTCGACGTCGGCAAAGCCGGCAAGCACTTCGGAAAGGCGCTTCTTGCCTTCCTTGTGCTGATCGTATTCCTCGATCAGGAGCTGGATCGACCACGGAAAACTCGCCAGCGCCGACTGGACCTGGTTCAGGCCTTCCTCGATGCGCTTGGCGATCGCGATTTCGCCTTCGCGGGTCAGAAGCTCGACCGTTCCCATCTCGCGCATGTACATGCGCACGGGATCGGTGGTGCGGCCGACTTCGGCGTCGACCGCCGACAGCACCGCAACCGCTTCCTCGGTCGCCGTGTCGTCATCCGCCGCGACCGGCGTTTCCGGCATCAGCGTTTCGGTATCGGGCGCGACTTCGTGCACCTCGATACCCATGTCGTTGATCATGCCGATGATGTCTTCGATCTGCTCCGGATCGACGATGTCGTCGGGCAGGTGATCGTTGACTTCGGCGTACGTCAGGTAGCCTTGCTCCTTGCCCTTGATGATCAGGGTCTTGATTTCGGACTGTTGCTCCTGATTGTGTTCGGTGGCCATGTGGGGATTCCGGGATTCAGATTACGTGCGGAGGAAGAAAAGTATAGGAGCCGCGTCAAGGGCGCGGTGGAGCCTTTACGAAACACCCGGCATCCTGCGCGGCGGCGCGACCGTCCATGGGGCGCTGGGCTGCATCCAGGCGCCCGCGACGGTTTCCAGCGAGTCTTCCTGGCCTGATCAGCGGGCTTCCAGCCAGAACGTCACCGGCCCGTCGTTGACCAGGTGCACTTCCATATGGGCACCGAAACGGCCGATTTCCACCCGCGGATGCTCGGCACGCGCCATTTCGACCAGCCTCGTGAACCAGCGTGCCGCTTCGCCTGGTTCCGCGGCGGTGCTGAAGCCGGGTCGCATGCCCTTTTTCGTGTCCGCGGCTAGCGTGAACTGGGACACCAGCAGCAGGCCGCCCGCGCAATCGGCGAGCGAGCGATTCATGCGCCCTTGCGCGTCGGGAAAGATGCGATAGCCGAGCATGCGTTCGAGAAGGCGCCCGGCCTGCGGCTCGCCGTCGCCGGGCTGCACGGCGACGAGCGCCAGCAAACCGGCTTCGATCGCCCCGACCGAGACGCCCTCGACCTCGACATGCGCCCGCCGGACGCGCTGGATCAAGCCGATCATGGGAAGTTCGCGATCTCGGGAGGAATCGGAGCATGGAAGCTTATCTCGTTGGCTTGTTCGCTAAAGCAGGGACGACGATTCGCGGCGGGGCTCGAAAATCGGGTTCTGCGACAATCGGGGACCGGGCAAAGCGGATCCGTTGCCCTCTTCACGACTCGAACCAATGCCCGGTCGTCGCGCGCCAGCCCCCAACCCCCGCTTGTCCTGGCCTGTCGCACTGCTCTATGGCAGCTTGCGTATCGCCGGCGTCCTGCCGCTACCCGTCGTGCACGCGTGCGGCGCGGCGGTCGGGTACGTCCTGTGGGTCTTGCGAAGTCGCGCGCGGCAAACCGCCTTGCGCAACCTGTCTCTTGTAGTAACGCAGGATGGCGACGAAAAGAGACACCGGCTCGCACGCGCCAGCCTGATCGAGTCCGGCAAGGCGCTGGCCGAAACCGCGACGATCTGGGGACGCTCGCCGCAGCGCGCGCTCGGTCTCGTGCGCGAAGTGCGCGGACAGGATCTGTTCGAGGCGGCGCGCCGGCGCGGCAATGGGCTCATCGTCGCCGCGCCGCATCTGGGTTGCTGGGAACTCCTCAACTATTGGCTCGCATCGCGCGCGCCGCTTTCGATCGTCTATCGTCCGCCGCGGCAGACCTCGCTCGAACCGTTGTTGCTCAAGGTGCGTGGCGGCTTGCCGGTCGAGCAGGTGCGCGCATCCGGCGCGGGCGTGCGAACGTTGTACCGGCGCCTCGCCGGCGGCGGCGTGGTCGGAATTCTTCCCGATCAGCGACCCAAGCAGGGCGAAGGCGTGATGGCGCCGTTCTTCGGCGTGCCCGCGTTGACGATGGTGCTGCTGTCGCGCCTTGCGCACAGCACCGGTGCGGAGGTGCTGTTCGCATTCGTCGAACGGTTGCCGCGCGGCGCCGGTTATCGACTGCATTTTCTCGAAGCGCCGCCGCAGATCGCCGACGGCGATCTCGATGTCGCATGCGCGGCGCTCAACCACGGCGCCGAGCGCTGCGTGGATCTCGCGTTCGCGCAATATCAATGGACGTACCGCCGGTTCCCCGACAGCTGACGGATTCTCGCTCGCGGCGTCGTGCGCGCCGACGCTTCGTCCCTCCGCTCGTCCCACTCGTCGACGTGATGCATGTGGCGGACCTTGTCCTGCTTCTGCGTAGTACGGATCGAATCCCCGTCGTTTGAATTCTTCCCGCAACGGCGGGTGGGCCGCAAGGTCATGCGACCGTTTGAACGCCGCTGCTCACCGACTCAGTGGAAGCACTCGATGAAACACAATGCCGCTGTCACAGGTTCTCCGTCACTGCTCTTCTCCAATCGCATCCGGCAGGCGCGAATCCGCGCCGGTCTGACGAAAGCGGAATTGGCCCGGCGAGTCGGCGTCTGTCTCAGCGCCGCGGTTCAGTGGGAGCATCCCGATGGGACGCTGCCGAACGCAGCCAACCTCGCGCGTGCCGCGCAAGTCACTGATGTCGCTTTCGAATGGCTCGCGACGGGTCGAGGGCCGGCGCGCCTGTCGCCAGCCGACGGTCCGCCCGCGATCGAGCCCGCAATGATCGCCTCCACGCTCTTCGAAGAACGTCTTCTGGAGATTGCGCGCCGCCTTCCGAGCCAGCACCACGAGCCGCTGCTGGATTTCCTGTCGGCGCTGGCCAGGAAGGTCAGGTAGCAGTACGGCTAAACAGCTGCACGTATACGCCGGCCGGCGCTTGGGCGCCGCAGCCCATGACTTCTACAAAATGCACACGTCGACTTTCCTGCAATAATCCACAAGCCGATTCCAGCGGGTTCGGCTTTGTTACGGGGGATTCGCAGACCATGCAGATCAAAGCGTTGGCGGGATTGCTCTTCGCACTCGCCATGGCGGCGGGCGCGCATGCCGAGGTGAACATCGGCGACACACCGCCGGACCTGCTCGGCACCGATCGCCACGACAACGAGGTGCGCCTCAGCGCCTCTCGCGGAAAGGTCGTCGTGGTGAGTTTCTGGGCTTCATGGTGCCCGTATTGCCTCAAGGAGCTGCCGGTTCTCGAAAAGGTCCAGCAAGTCATCGGCAAGTCGCGGATCGAAGTGATCGCGGTGAACATCGATCGCGATCGCGGCGCCTTTCTGTCCATGCGGCGCCAGCTCAAGAATTTTCAGTTCACGATGGCGCGCGACGAGTACCATGCCAGTGCCGACGCCTACGGCGCCGACGCGTTGCCCTACCTGCTGATGATCAACAAAGCCGGACGCGTCGCTCATGTGTACAAAGGATATTCGGAAGAGCTGCTCGACGGCTTCGTCACGGAGATCAACGCGCTTCTCGACGAACCCGAAATCTCGACGACATCGCAAGCCGCGGGTGGGTGAAGCGTCGGATCGCGTCCCATCATGGAAAAACGCGCCGGCGCACGAGTGTCCGCAGAGTCAGCGCACTTCCACCGAATCGACCAGAACCAGCTCGCAAGCCCCCGCGCCCGTGTCATCGCGCCGCAACGAACTTCGCCATCGCCAACCGTCGCCGCGACGCGCTTCGATCAACCGTCCGCGCAATGTAACGACATCGCCCGTACGAACGCGCGCGAGATCGCTCTCGATCGTCGCATCGGCGGGCACCAGATGCATGTTCGCGCTGGAGCGGATTATTTCCGCCGCGGGAATCGGCGGCGCGTCGGTCCATCGGTACGTGTAGAAGCGCGCCGATTGTTCGATGTCGAGCCGGTCGATCACGGCGCTGTCGGACATGCGCCGCCAGCCCAGCGCAAAATCCGTCGGTGCGAGCTCGCTCTCGACGCCGAGCGAATAATCGTGCCGCGACAGCACGCGCGCTTCGATCGAGAAATCCGCCAGCGGGGTCAGTTCGAAATCGCCGCGACGAACGCTGGCGCGGTCGGACGGATCGGCTTGCAGCGGTTCGTCCGACACGAGCTCGCCGGGCGAATGTTCCACGGGCCGATGCATCGCCCAACGCGCGGCGCCGAACAGCGCGAGAACACCGAGGACGAGCAGGAATTTGCGCATGCCCGGAAACCGTTCAGTCCGCAGCGGATTTTTGCAGGCGGCGCACGAACACGGTCATTTCCTTCTCGGCCTGGCGATCGCCGCGCGCATGCGCGATTTCGATGCCGCGTTCGTAGGCCGTGATCGCACCCATCGTGTCGCCACTGTCGGCGAGCGCCTGGCCCAGCAGTTTCCAGGCCGCCGAATAGCCGGCGTCGAACTCGAGCGCTTCGCGCAGTGCGGCCGCCGCGCCGTTCGCATCGCCGTGCGCCAGCAGCGCGGTGCCGAGCGAAAAACGCAGCAGCGCGCCGTCGCGCGGGCCGCCGATTTGCGCGCGCAGCCGCGCGATCAGATCTTCGTTCATGGGTGCTGGTTGTTGGTCACGGTGCACCCGGAGTTTCGCGCAGCGCATTCTCGCCGTCACCTCTCCGCCGCCGTCACCTCTCCCGCTTGCGGGAGAGGTCGCCCGGAGGGCGGGTGAGGGAAGTCGGAGCGAGGCATTCGAATCAGCAGCCACGTCGTGGCGTGCGCGTGGAAAGCCCCTCACCCTACGCTCTCCCGCAACCGGGAGAGAACTTGGGAATTCAGTCTTCGCGATGGACGTCGTGCGTCGTCACGCCCATCTGGCGCGGCGGCAGCACAAAATACTCCGGATGCGCGAGCGTGCGCGTCATGTCCTCGAAGCCGCCGTTCCAGTGCTCGCGCATCGCACCCATTCCGAATGCGTAGTCCTTGAACTGCTCTTCGTAAGGCTTGGCGCGATAGATCAGGTGGATGATGTTGAACACGCGATCGCACATCCACGGCTGCAGGTCCGCCACGAGCCCGGCCGGCAGATGCTTCTTTGGAACCTTGCCCAGCAGAAGCCCGAGCGCGTTGCGCAGGCGCTGTCGCGCGGCGACCATGTCGGTGCTGAGCCGCGTGCGGCTGGAATACTGGATGTCCTTCTGGCGCTCGAGCACGTCGAGCAGCGTTCTCGGAAGAATCCCGCGCGCACTCCAAAGATCGACCTGGAACACCAGCGTGTCACGCCGCGGCGCGGCTTCGAGCAGCACTTCGAGCGGCGTGTTCGAGACGATGCCGCCGTCCCAGTAGTGCTCGCCATCGATATCGACTGCGGGAAACGCGGGCGGCAACGCACCGGACGCCATGATGTGCGCGGGACCAATGCGTTCGTTCGCCGAATCGAAGTAGCGGAAGTTGCCGTTGCGCACGTTCGTTGTGCCGACCGTCAGCCGCACGTCGCCGGCGTTGATGCGATCGAAATCGACGAGACGTTCCAGCGTCGCCAGCAGCGGCGCGGTGTCGTAGAAGCTGGTTGCAGCCGCGCTGCCCGGAGGTTGTCCGAACGGCGGCACCGGACGCGCCGAGAAGAATCCGCGCTGCCCCTGCGCGAGCGCACCGATCGCGGAGAGCGTGCCCATCAGCGCGCTCCACGCGCCATTCGGCGGCAGCCACGCCGACGCATCGCGAAGCGCCTGCGCCTGCCACGCGAACGCACCGGCCGGCTCGCAGATCGTGTTCCAGAATTCGTGCAGGCGGTCGATGCGTTTTTCCGGCGCGTTGCCGGCGAGGATCGCGGCATTGATCGCACCGATCGATGTGCCGGCGAACCAGCCGGGGCGAATGCCCGCGCCATGCAGCGCTTCGTACACGCCGCACTGGTACGCGCCGAGCGCGCCGCCGCCTTGCAGCACGAGCGCGACGGCTTCGTATTTCCGTGCGGATTTTTCGGGTGTGGCGAGCGTCGCGGTTTTGGCGCGGCGTTGCGGCGCGGGTTTCCTTGCGCGTTCGCGCGCGACCTTGCGGGCAGCGGCACCGCGCGCGGAGGTCATTGCGGAACCCGGCTGGGTGTGCGGACGGCGTGGGGCGAGGTCCGAACAATCGCGCCTGTGACTTGCATACAGATCGCGCCAACGCGTTTGCCAATCATCACCGCCGCGATCCCGTCGAGCCGCACGTTTCCTCCTTGGATTGCGCGCCGAGGCGCGCTGCCGGCAGAAAAATACGCCGTTCCCTGCCGGGAACGGCGCCAAGTTGGGAGTGATTGGGGTGATGAAGCCCGAATCATCAGACCCGGTCTTTACATGTTAGTTCCGCACTGCAGCAACCGGCCGGTCAGCCCTCGCGCATGCTGCTGCGCGGGTCCACGCCCAGGTCCTTGAGCTTGCGATACAGGTGCGTGCGCTCCATCCCGACCGCCTTTGCCAGCTTGCCGACGCTGCCGCCGGCCTCACCGAGCTGATGCAGGAGATAGGCGCGCTCGAACTGCTCGCGGGCCTCGCGCAGCGGCAGCGAGAAATCGATGTTTTCCTGGCCGCGCGCCGACACGGTCGGTGCGGGCGGAACGAGGGCCGCGGTTCCGAGCGCGCGCTCGACCTCGTCGAGTCCGACATCCGGTGCGTTGCCGAGAATCAGCAGGCGCTGCACCAGATTGCGCAGCTCGCGCAGATTGCCGGGCCATGCGTGGTGACGCAGCCGGTTCTGCACGGCGACCGGGAAATTCCGGTACGGCAGCTTGTCGCGATTGGCGAAATAGTCGGCGTGGTAACGCAGGAGCTCCGCGATGTCGTCGATGCGCTCGCGCAGTGGCGGCACAACGAGCGGCACGACCTTGAGCTGGTAATACAGCTCCTCGCGAAACTTGCCGGCGGCGACCAGCGATTCGAGATCCTGCGCGGTCGCCGCGATCACACGCGCGTCGATCGCGACCGGCTCGTGCCCGCCGCAGCGCGTCAGGCTGCGCCGTTCGAGCACGCTGGAAAGACGCAGCTGCAGTTCCGGATCGAGATCGGCGAGTTCATCGAGAAACAGCGTGCCGCCGTTCGATTGTTCGATCAGTCCCGGTTGCACGTTGGTGGCGTCTTCGATGCCGAACAGCGTCTGCGCCGCGTGCTCGCGCGCGATCGCGCCGGCTGCGACCGTGACGAACGGTCCCGAGCGCCGCGCACTGCGCTCGTGCAGCGCACGCGCGAGCGTTTCCTTGCCGGTACCGGGTTCGCCGTGGATCAGCACCCAGGTGTCGTGGACGGCCAATCGTTCGATCTGGTCGCGCAGCGCCTGCATGCCCTTGCCGGTGCCGACGACTTCGAGCGGTGCCGGCAGCTGGCGCCGCAAGCCTTCGTTTTCGCGTTTGAGCCGGCCGGCCTCGAGCGCGCGCGAAATGACCAGCAGCAGCTTGGCCAGCGAGATCGGTTTCTCGATGAAATCCCAGGCTCCGAGCCGCGTCGCTTCGACCGCCGTTTCGACCGTGCCGTGCCCCGAGATCATGATCACCGGGCACGGCAGACCGCCGCGCTCGCTCCATTCCCGCAAAAGGCTGACGCCGTCGAGATCGGGCATCCAGACGTCCAGCAGCACGACATCCGGACGCTGCTGGCGGCGCGCCTCGCGCGCGGCCGCGGCGGACTCGGCGGTGTCGACGATGTAGCCCTCGTCTTCGAGGATGTCCCGGACCGTCTGCCGGATATCCGGCTCGTCGTCGACCACGAGCACGCGGGCGTTCGCCATGACGGTCACCGGTTGCGAAAAAGAGACAGCGGAGCATAGCGCAGCCGCCGGCGCCTGGGGTTACCGTCTCAAGTCGAAGCGGATCCGAAGCGGCGCAGCTTGCTGCGCATCTGCAGGCGCCGCCAGAGGTTGACCGGCTTGCGCCCGAGCGGGCCGAAGCGCCCGGCGAGGAAATCGTCGGTCGCGGTCAGCACGCGTTCGCTCGAGCGTCCGTCACGCCATGGATGAATCGCCTCGGCGTAGAGATCGAGCTCGCGGCGCAATGCGGCATCGGGTGCAAACGCGCGGCGCAGCGCAGGCTCGAGATCCTCGGGCGATTCGATGTCGATCATGTGCGGCTTCGGCGCGCGGTTGCGGAATGTCACCACCGGCTTGCGCTGCACGACGAATTCGGAAACGACCGAAGACGTATCGCAGACCAGCACGTCGGCCGCGCGCAGCGCGTCCACCAGCGCATCGGCTTCGATGAAGCGCGCGTTGGGTCCGGCCAGGCGTCGATACGAATCGACCAGCGCCGGATCGGCCTTGGGATGCAGGGTCAAAAGCCAGTAACGATCGCCGCGCACGATCTGGCGCGCGATCTCCTCGTGCAGCGTGCGCGCCGAGCTCAGGCTTTCGGTGAAAGTCGCCGCGTACAGCACCACCGGACGGCCATCGGCAGGACGCAACGCCGCGGCGCTGCCGTCGTCCGGAGCGAACAGCGGATCGAGCTTGGGCCAGCCGGTTTCGACGACGGCGAAATGCCCGTATTCGCGCGCGAGCTCCTGGAACGGCAGCGTCGTCGTCGGACCTTGCGTGCAGTAGAGATCGAACAGGCCGCGGATGCGGAAGTGACCGCGTTCGGGCGAGCGCTTGTCCACGCTGAAACCGTGGAACGCCTGCACTTTCGCGCCGGGGAAAAACTGGGGAACCCAGTTGCTGGCTGCGATGACCGCATCCGCGCGCCACGCCACCACGGCGCCGCTATCGGCAAGCAGTTTCTCGTGCGGCTTGAGATGCGGCTGGAACGTGGCCGGCGCGAACCAGGCGACTTCGCCGCCCGCCGCGCGGATCGCGACATCGAGCGGCCGCAGGACCGGCAGGCCGTAAAGTTCGGTCGCGAACAGTAGATAGCGCGTCATGCGTCGATTCCGATCCGTCCTTGTCTGCTCATGCCGCGGCGGACGATACCGCACGGCCCACCGTGTGTTGGGGATGCGTCGGCGCGAAAAAACCCCCGATGCGCAGTATCGCCGCACCGCGCCTCGCGCACGACCCGCGCGCCGCGTAACGCGCGACAGCCTCCGGCGCCCGCTTTGTCGCGTGCCGCGTGATCCTGCCGCGCGAGTCCGCTAACCTTGGTGCTCCACTCGATACGCACCCATGCCCGCACCCTCCGGCCGCCCCGGCCTCTCGGCCTGCATCATCACACTCAACGAGGCGGATCGCATCGACGCCTGCATCCGGTCGCTCGCGTTTTGCGACGAGGTGGTGCTGGTCGATTCCGGTTCCACCGACGGCACGCGCGAGCGCGCCGCCGCGCTCGGCGCACGCGTGATGGTGCGCACGTTCGACGGATATCGCACGCAGAAGGCCTTCGCCGTCGATGCCGCGCAGAACGACTGGGTGCTGTGCCTGGACGCCGACGAGCGCGTCACGCCCGAGTTGCGCGCGCAGATCGAGCGCGAGCGCGACGCCGGTTTCACGCGCGCCAACGGCTACCGCTTCCCGCGCTGCACCGAATACTTCGGAGCCTATCTTCGCCATGGCAACGCATACCCCGATCGCGTGATGCGGTTGTTCGACCGCCGCCGCGGCGGCTGGCGCGGCGACCGCGAGATCCATGAGCATGCCAGCGTCGATGGTCCCGTGGCGACCCTCACCGGCGATCTCCAGCACCAAGCATACCGGTCGCTGTCCGACGAGATCGACCGCCTCGAGCGCTATTCGCGCATGATGGCCGAACATATGCATGCGCAAGGCCGCCGCGCGAGCATTTTCAACCTGTTCGCCAATCCGTTCTGGCGCTTCCTGCGCGGCTACGTGTTGAGAGGGGGTTTTCTCGACGGCTGGCGCGGCCTTCTGTATTCGTTGACCAAGGCGAACTACGTGCGCCAGAAGTTCGTCAAGCTGTGGCTCCTCAATCGCGGTTATCGAATCTGAACCGCGCGGATCGACATGCCAGCCGCTGAGCCGACGGCGACGATTCTCGTCATCGCCTATCGCATGCAGGAAACGATCGGCGATGCGGTGCGCTCGGCGCTGGCGCAGACGCATACGTGCGAGATCATCGTGTCCGACGATTCCTCCGGCGACGGCACATTCGCCGCAGCGCAAGCCGCCGTGCAGGGCTACACAGGACCGCACAGCATCCGCGTGCGCACGACAGCAACCAATCTCGGCCTGTGCGCCCATCTCAACGAGCTTGCCGCACAAGCGCGCGGCGAAATTCTGGTATTTCTGGCCGGCGACGATCTCGCCTATCCGCAGCGCGTCGAAACGCTGCTCTCCGCATTTCGGACCGATCCCGCGGCACAAGTCATCGGCTCCGCTGTGGACGAGATCGACCTGGAAGGAAAGATCCTCCGGCCGCGCGTGCGCGCATTGCCGCGCAATGTCGATCAACGCTGGTTCCTCCGCCGCGGCAAGATGACGACCGTGCTCGGTGCGTCGATGGCGGTGCGGCGCGGGCTCATCACCGATTTTCCGCCGCTGCAGGGCGCCATCGAAGACAACATGCTCAGCCTGCGCGCGGTGCTGGCTGGCGATTGCGTATGCCTGCCGGATCCGCTGCTGGGCTACCGGCGCCACGCCGGCAATTTCGCCAAGTGGGTGTTCGATCGCAGCGAGCGCGATTACGCGAGCTTCGAACGCAGGAACCGACGCGTGATCGCGTTGTACCGCGACATCGCCGCCGATCAGGAACGTTGCGTCGCCGCAAAGCCGGAACTCCCCGCCGAGCGGCGTCGACTCGGCCTCGAGCTCGCCGACATGTATCGCCTCGAAGCCGACATGCGCGAAGCGATCCTCGATCGTCCGCGCCGCGAATGGCTGCCGCTTCTCGCGCGCGGCCTCAAGCATCCGGGGCTGCGCCGCAAGGCCATCGAGCGCGCGCTGAAACTGCTGCTGCCGCGAAGGACGCGGTTCGGGCGCTGACTCGCGTTACTTCGCGTCGTCGCCGTCGCTTGCGCCGGCTTCGCTTCGCGCATCGCGCAACTTGCGCAGGAATCGCAGCTGCAGGCGGATCGCGTCGAGTGCCGCAGGGCGCCGTTCGGCAAGCCAATCGCGCAAGCGCCAAAGTTCTTGCAGCAGCGGCATGCGGCTTCGGCCGGCGAGCGCTTGTTCGAACGCAGCGAGAAGTTGAGCCGCGTTTTCGTGTCCGGCCAATGTGCTCTGCGCGAACGCCGCCAGCAATCGGCGACGCTGCGTCAGCCAGAGGCGGCTCCGCCCGGACAGCTTGTGCGTGCCGCCGCGACCGAGCCGGGAAAACGCGTCTTCATGACGCCGGAACTGCACGAGCGGCTCGTCGAGATACACGACGCCATTGCGCGAAGCGGCGCAAAGCGCGAGCCACCAGTCGTGATAAACCTCGGCGGGAAACGGCCGCGCGATCTCGAACAGGCTGCGGCGCAAAAGCGAGGCATGGCCGGACACCGAATTGCGAAACACGAACTGCAGCGGCAGTCGCCCCGACATCATCGACATGCGATCGGAAACCTTGCGTCCTGTCAGTCGCCCGTCTCCATCGACGAAGGCGGAATCGCAATACGCGAGATCGTGCGCGCCGATCGCCGCGAGCAATTTCGCGAGCTTTCCGGGAACCCAGATGTCGTCCTGGTCGCACGGCGCGATGAATTCGCCGCTGCCGTGCTGCATTGCGCGTTCGAAACTGCCGGAAGGTCCGAGGTTCTGCGGATTGGCGAAAACGCTCATGCGTGGGTCTCGCCGCGCAAAATCTTGCAGCACGGCGGGCGTGCCATCCTGCGATGCGTCGTCGACGGCGATGATTTCGATGCGCACGCCGGTCTGCGCCAGCAGCGATTCGACCTGCTCACGGAGGTATCGCTCGCCGTTGTAGGTGCACAACGCGATCGTGATCAGCGGCATCGATTCCATCGGCGCTTCGTTCGGGGCGGCATCGGGCCGCGGTGAATCCTACCAAGCGGGCTCTCGACCGCCGCGCCGGGTTGCCGCACCATGCCCGCGATGCGGTCGCTGCGCTCGCCATGGACGTGCCCGCGTTGCGGAGCAAGAATGAAGTGAAATCCGACCCGATGCACAGGCCTTGTCGATGATCGGCGTGCACCTGCTGGCCCGCGACAACGGCGCCGGTCTCTCGCGCGACCTCGCGATCCTTTCGCGCGCGATCACCGAAGCCGGCTTCGATCTCACGCTGAGTGCGATCGGACAAGGCGGCCTGCGCCGGCAGGCGCGGCTTGCGGTCTTGCGGACGAAGCTGGCGTGGCAAAGCCTGCGTCAGGGCAGCGAGAGCGCCCGTTTCGACGTCAATGTCATGGACGAGCGCGTCTGGCCGGACTTTCTGCCGCTGGCGCGCAGCAACGTGCTGATGCCGCATCCGGAATGGTTCAAGCGCGAATGGCTGCCGCATCTGCAGTCGCTCGATCGCGTGTTCGCGAAAACGCGCCATGCGGTGCCGATCTTCGAAGCGCAGGGCTGCCGCACCGATTTCGTCGGGTTCACCAGCATCGACCGCATGCTCGCCGACGTTCCGCGCGAGCCCACGTTCTTCCACCTCGGCGGCCGCAGCGTCAACAAAGGCACGCAACCCCTGATCGATGCGTGGCTGCGGCACCCGCAGTGGCCGGTGCTGACGATCATTCAGCGCGCGCCGCTGCAGCTGCCGCCGTCGCTCCCGGCGAACGTGCGTCTGATCACCGACTATCTCGACGATGCGCAGCTGCGCATCCTGCAGAACCGCCACGCGTTTCATCTGTGTCCGTCGGAAACGGAAGGATTCGGCCACCATCTCGTCGAAGGCATGAGCGTCGGCGCGGTCACGCTGGCGACGGACGCGCCGCCGATGAACGAGATGATCACCAACGATCGCGGCGTGCTCGCCGCGTACGCGCGCACCGGCACGCAGCAACTCGCGACGACGTATTTTATCGACGACGAAGCGCTCGACGCGGGCGTGCGCCGCATGATCGCACTCGACGAGAGCGAGCGCCGCGCGCTCGGCGAACGCGCGCGTGCGTGGTGGGAGCAGAACGATCGCGCATTCCGGCAGCGCCTGAGCGCCGCGATTCAAACCGCTGCCAGCGCCTGACGCATTGCCTTGCCCGCCTCGCTCAGCGAGGCGCGAGCACGGGTTCTTTGAAGACGCCGGGCGCGGTATCGATCGGCAACCGCAATACGAACATCGCGCCGCCCTGCGCGCGATTCTCGGCACGCACCGTGCCGCCGTGCTCTTCGGCGATCTTCTTGACCACGGCGAGGCCGAGTCCGCTGCCCTTGTTCTTGCTGGTCGTGTACGGCTCGAACCAGCGCTCGCCGAAACCGCCGGGAAGTCCCGGGCCGTTGTCGGCGACCGCGAGCTCGACCCAGTCCTGGTCATCCTCGCGCACGATGCGCGTCGAAACCAGGATCTGCGGCTTGCGCGCATCTCCGATCGCCTCGAGCGCGTTCTTGATCAGATTGTGCAACGCCTGACGCAGGCGCACCGCGTCGGCACGCACGAGCGGTTCGCGTTCGGCGAGATCGCGGCTGAGTCCGATGCGCTGATCGTTTTCGTAGAGATCGAGAACATCATCGAGCAGCGCGTGCAGCGCGATCGGCCGCAGCGCCGCGGGTTGCGGACGCGCGTAGTCACCGAACGCATTGACCATCGTCTTCAGCGCTTCGACCTGGCTCACGATCGTGTGCGTCGCGCGGTCGATCAGTTCGCCCTCTTCCGCCGACAGCCGGCCCAGAAAACGCCGGCGCAGGCGCTCCGCCGCGAGCTGGATCGGCGTCAGCGGATTGCGGACTTCGTGCGCAAGGCGCCGCGCGACTTCGCCCCACGCCGCATCGCGCTGCGCGCGGTTGAGCACGGTCAGGTCGTCGAACACGGCGACGTACCCCGCGTCGTCGGGCAACGCCGTGCCGCGCAGCATCAGCATGCGCCGGCCTTCGGACGTGTCTACGACGAGCTCTTCGCGCCATTCGCGCAAGCCGCCGCGCAAGTGCCGCGCGAGCGGCTCGGTGAACGACGCCAGGTGCGGCTGCTCGCGTTCGAGCTCGGTCGGCGAGCGGCCGATGTAGTGCGCCATGCTGACGCCGAGAATCGCTTCGGCCGCTCGGTTCGCAATGCGCAGATGGCCCTCGCGATCGAAACCGAGCACACCCGCCGACAGGCGTTCGAGCAGCGCTTCGAGCCACGCGCGCTGGCGCTCGGTTTCCTGCGCGCTTCGCGATGCACGCGCGCTCGCGAATTCGATTTCGCGCGTCATCTGCCCGAACGAATTGACCAGGAATCCGAGCTCGTCATTGCTCGCGATCGGCAGCGGCGTGTCGTAACGCCCGGCGCCGACCGCGCGCGTCGCCGCGATGAGTCGCCCGACGGGCGCGACGAGACGGCGCGCGACGCCGAACGCGGTCAGCGCGACGATCAGCGCCGACAGCAACAGAACGAACGTGAGAATCAGCGCGAACGTCAGCTTCAGCGATCCGCGCAGGAATTTGAGGCGCTGGAAATCGAAGCTTGCATCCTCGATGCCGCGCGTCAGCGCCTGCAGCCGCGCCGGCAGCGGAAACAAGCCTTGCAGCAGGCGCCGGCTGCCGGGCACGTCGCCGCTGATCGGAATCGCGGTGCGCAGCACGAGCAGGTTGCCAATCGGCTCGGCCGCCGCGTAGCGCCCGTCGCTCTGCACGCGCATCTGCATCGCGGCATCGGGCAGCGGCGGATCGAGATAGCGTGGATCCGAACTCGTCGTCGCCTGCACGCGGCCGTCGGCGAAGAACACGGTGAGCTGAGTCGCGCCGAGCTCATCGATGCTGTCGTCGATGAGGGTCTGCGTGTCCGCGGTACTCGCCGCGCCGAGGCGCGATGCGAGACCGGCGCTGGCCTGCTCGGCGTCGCGCAGGCGCTCGTCGACGACGATGCGCCCGACTTCGAGCGCGTTGTCGAGCGCCTGCTCGAGCTTGACGTTGAACCAGTTGTCGATCGTCGCGTCGAGAAAGCGCAGCGCAAAGCCGTACACGACGACCAGCGGCGGCAACGCGAGCAGCACCAGCATGATCAGCAGGCGCCGCCCGAGTCGCGCACCCGGCGCACCGGTGCGCAAATCGATTCGCAAACGCCACAGGCGCTGCGTGATCGCAAGCGCAAGCAGCGCCAGCGCGACAAACGCGCCGCCGAGCACCCAGCGGTAGTACAGCGCGAAACGTCCGCCGCCGCCGGCCGCATCCTCGGCGAGTTTCAGCGAGGCAAGCAGCAGCGCGAGCACGGCCAGCGCCGGCAGCGCGCGGCGCAGGATGAATTTCAGCCAGCCGGGGCTTGCCATGTGAACTCCGCGGCCGAAAGCCGCCAGGCTGGTTCGAACAAGGCCGGCAGGCGCAACGCGCCGGGCAACGCGGCCGTCTCGAGTCCCGCATCGACGCGCACGTTCGTTCCGCGCGGCAGCGATGCGAATGCGGACGGCAACGGCAGTCGCAACGAGTTGAGACCGGCGGAAAGATATCCAGGCGTCGCGAAGCTGCGCACGTCGGCCGTCTCGGTGTCGAGATCGCGCACTTTCCAGCACAGTGGGATCCGAAGCTTGGAATTCACGTGACTTGAAGTCGCGGC
>JADMIO011409312.1_pt1 | contig 36480 bp, 29 predicted proteins | sample 8958161 | NCBI WGS metagenome assembly JADMIO01 (sample SAMN16585339, study PRJNA669376) | soil metagenome | isolation source: Crop rotation soil | place: USA: Cullars Rotation, Alabama | collected 2011
GCCGCGACTTCAAGTCACGTGAATTCCAAGCTTCGGATCCCACTGTGCTGGAAAGGTGATGCCCAGTTCTTTTAAGATGGTTTCGTCGAGCAAAAATGGCGAAGGAGATGTGATGACCTTGACGCGGGTCAGACGTCTGCCAACCCAGATACCAAGACCTACGAACAAGACAGCGATCAACCCGACATATAATTCGAGAGATAGGTCTCGGACAAAGAATTGATATTCGGCAAGTTTCAAAAGCCCCATCAATACCGCCATTGCGATGCCGTAAAGTATTATGCTTTTTCGAATGGTCATGGCAAGCGTTTTGCTGCAAAGTATACTGCAAAAAGGACAAAAGCCGAGAAACCAAGCTCTCTCAAGTATATGAATCGATCAGTCGAGTATCCGCGCCGTATCATTTGTCTTACCGAGGAGACGACCGAGATTATTTATCTTTTAGGCGAGCAACACCGGATCGTCGGGATTTCCGGTTATACGGTCCGGCCGCCCGAGGCGAGGCGTGACAAGCCAAAGGTCTCTGCGTTTATCAATGCCAAGTTCGACAAGATAATGGCACTTGAGCCGGATCTCGTTTTTGCTTTTTCCGATCTGCAGGCCGATATCGCCGCCGAACTGATACGTCGAGGCGTCAACGTATTCACGTTTAACCAGCGAAGCGTCGATGAGATATTCGAAATGATACTGACGGTCGGACGGATCGTCGGGGGTGAGGACCGTGCGGTAAGACTTGTGACGGAACTAACCGATGGGCTTGAGGCTATCAGGATTTCGGCGGCACGATTTGCTTATCGGCCAAAGGTTTATTTTGAAGAATGGTTCGATCCCCTCATTTCCGGGATTCGCTGGGTCGAGGAACTGGTCGAGATAGCAGGGGGGGAAACGCTTTTTCCCGAGCTCAGATTTTGCCAGGCGGCAAAAGATCGAATCGTTTCTGTCGATGACGTTATCAAAGCAGATCCGGACGTCATCATCGGTTCGTGGTGCGGCCGCCAGGTAAAAAAAGATGTTATCCGATCTCGGCCGGGCTGGGACAAGATCAAGGCCGTTTTGAACGGCCATATCTACGAGGTGAAGTCCACCTATATACTCCAACCCGGTCCCGCGGCCTTGACCGAGGGCATTCGCCAGATACACAAAATACTGGCCCGTGTTGCGGGAGCGGATGTCGATAAAACCCTAATACCGTTTGAGAAAACCGATGCAGCATTAGCTGCGTGACGGGTCATTGCGGTTTTATGTAGCCATAAGGGCAATGTTTGCAGCCGTTACCGCAGCAGGTTCCGCGCTTTAGGTGATACCAGGTGGTAAAGACCAAATTGCCGTCCTCGTTTGTGTAATAGTCGATGCCCTCGACGAGGTTCTTGTTGGTATTGAAATCTTTGGCGATGCTGTTTGGTGCGTTTTCAGGGGTTATGGTCTGAACGTATTCGGCGATCTTTTGCTGAACCGCAATTTTCAGACAAGCCGGGCAACGACAATCCACGCTCGGATCCATCGGCATGATCGCCGGCAGATCATTGCACCAGCAATCACGGTTGCCAGCTTCGGAACCGCAGCCAAAAGCCGCACCGCAAACTGAACACATCTTTGCTTTCATCCGCTTTTGAGTTTACCGCGAAAAATGGGCCGTTGCCTGTCAAACTTTGAGATATTGCTGCGAAACGTTCGAGTTTTGCTTCAAAACCGTGAAGTTTCGCTATGAAACCGTGGCCCATTGTTTCGAAACTTTGGCGTATTGTTTCGAAACTTTGACGTATTGTTTCGAAACTTTGGCATATTGTTTCGTAACTTTGCCTCACCGTTTCGAAGTTTTGGGACTTTGTTTCGAAGCCCAACGCGTTTGTTGAGAAAAACACCGAGTCTATTGGCGCATTTTAGGGTTCTTCCGGCGCAATTTAGAGCTTTGTTAGCGCATTTTAAGGCTTTATAAGCGCATTTTAGGACTCTATAAGCGCATTTTAGAGCTTTGTTAGCGCATTTTAGAGCCTCATTAGCGCATCTCAGGGCTTTATCAGCGCATTTTAGGGCTTCGTTAGCGCCTTCTAGAGCTTTGTCGGTACATTCTGAGGCGTTGTGAGTTCAGATTTGGATATTGTGAGCGCGTTTAAACGCTCCGACAAAGCACCTTGAGGGTTTTTCGACCGATAGTCGGTCGGTTTGAAGAAAAAGCGGTGAGTATGTAAGCAACTAAACAAAAAGGTGCGCCCGATCTTCGTAATATCGCAAAGGCAGAATAAATAAGGAGGTACTCTTACATATGCCAGGAAGTAAATATACAAACAAACAGGAACGAAAGGCGGATCATATCGCCGAGGGCTACGAAAAGAAAGGTGTTTCAAAGAAAGAGGCCGAAAGCCGTGCCTGGGCGACGGTAAATAAGCAAGACGGAGGCGGTAAAAAGCCGGGTGGCTCGGGCCGTAAAAAAAGTTAGTTAGTGCGGGAAAATAAAAACGGGGCGGTCTCTTTGTCGAGACCGTCTTTTTTTAGCGTCTCAACGGTAATACTTAAAACGCGGCTATCTGCTACAGACCGGCAAACGGAAACCACCGATGTGGGTCGAATGGTTCTCAGCCCCCTTTTTTAGATAATCGCCGACGTACCAGATAGTGCAGTCGTCCGACGGGTCGATAGCTGTTTGCGTAAAGTCCTCCAAACGAGTGGCGTTTTGCGAACCTTTACCGTTTACGAGGACGGTTTCTCGCAGCGACAATTGTCCCGGCGATCGCCCGCAAGACGCCCGGCAAAATGGCGCTGATCTTTATCCGTTCGTTTCCCACGCTCAACTAGATATCACCTGATCAGGCGCCCGCATAAACGGCAGCACTCGCCTCGGCAAAGCGACTTCGAACCAGGCCTGCCAAAGGCGGCAAAATGTTTGTATAAAGTACGAGAGTCCGGACAGTTTTCAGAGCTCGTTCGAACCGAACACGTCATTCAATCACGAAGTTCAACCAAAACTCGCGACCTTTCCCACAACGATCAAGTCCGGGGTTGTTAAATATGTCATCTGGTGATTCTACATTCGTGTAAGGCCCGGGCAGCTGCGTATATTCCATAAACAAACAACTTGGCCATTCTCGTTACACAGTCGTTGAAACCAAGTTAAACGACCGTTCAATATGCATGTCTTCCCGCGAGATTTTCTGGTTGACACGTTTTAGAAATGTATGTTAGGTTCGTTCCACTCAGCCAGATCATATCCCGTTTCCAGGTTGGTTTGTATTCTCTCTGGTTGAGAATCAAATGTTGGAACTCCTGCTAAAGAATGATTTGTAAAAGTTGGCCGTCCGCTGGCGGTCGACTTTTTTTCTTTATTGGAGCAATGGAAAAGCCTGATCGATAATTGCGTTATCAATCAGGCCTTGTGGTTCACTCTAAGCGGAATGGTCCGTTAGATGCGAAGCCGACACTCCGCATATTAACCCATTCCTTTTTAATTCAACAACTGCGTATCGGCATTACGGTCAGAGGAAATTGGCTTAGTTGGTATGGCCACACACCGGAAACTGTGTCGGCGTATCACTTAAAAGCTTGACGTTGATCGGGATCGATTATCCGATTTTGTATGCGTGACTTGAGAGTTTTGGCAACGTGGATTCGATAACGATCGTGATTCTTTGGCGACACTTTCTAGTCTGCATCGGTATTAGATTCATTCATTTTATACGCAGTTAACCTAGGGAGGAAAAGAATATGCCAGTCAAAGCGCTTGCGATAACTGATACAACCCCAGCTCCATGCAAAGGATTTACCCTCGAAGTCAAAGTCGTTCCCAAAAAAGACTTTAAGCTTCACGTAATTATTGACAAAACGTGTGTCAACAATGAAGCCAGATGGGGACTGATTTTTGAATTAGACAAAAAGGACGTCCAGATCGTTTTCGTGTCCTACCAACCAAAACTCGACGACACAAAAGCACAGGAAGGAATTCAGAAAATGCTTGCGGACAAGAAAATATCCAAAGAACAGCAAGCAATCGTAAAAAATGAAATCATTCCGGCGACCGCGGCTATAGAGGGCGTAGAAAATCCTACCCCAGCTCAAAAAGCTGCTATAGAAACATCGTCCAGAAAGATGACCGTGGTTCACATCGGTAATTAGCGATTGAGCTGAGCGGCTAGGCTAGCCTGGTTCCACACATGTCATGTGAGACTTACGGCCAAGTCTCACCATTGCCGCTTTGAGGATATAAGGTATGCTGACCTCCACTCTCGCTTTGTTAAAGGGGCGCCGATTCGGCGCAATGATCATCGTTATTTTGGGCGTCTTCGCTTCAGGTTACGCCCAATCTAATGAGTGCAGCGATAGCGATCAGGGCCCCCGTTCCCTTGTCCGTTCGGTAAAGATCGTTGCCAGATGGGCGCCTGAAATCACTCTTCCTATAAAACGAAGTGATGAGTTTACACCGGATAAGATCAGAGAAACGCGCTTGGCGATTATCAAAGCGGTCGGAGCAGAAAAAGCCAAATACAATTCGGAATCCATTCATTTAGGCAAGTTACCCATAGTACTAATGGATGTGAATTATGTTCGCGTGTGCGGAAGAAAGGTACCTGAAAAGGATTGTTTATCTGACGGCTTAACAAAAAACTGTGTGAACGTTGAAGTTCATATTTTGGCTCTAAGCACTGATCCGGCCTATCTTGGATCACTCTTTCTTCCCATCCCACGATCAAATAAGTTTACCTTTCTGGGCAACGTTTCCCGCCCCATTCGTGTGCTGAATCCAAAATTTAGTATGGATCACGATGAAATGCTGGGGACGACTGTGGGCTTTGAGCTATCGACCGACCTTCTCTCGCTCGATAGGACGATTACTGGAAAGCCCGAGGTAGCAAAAAAGACCTCCTTGGTGTTAACGGCAAAAACACGTAAGTCGGTAAATAAAAGTTTTTACAACTCGCAAGCGCAGCTATCATTCCTGGCACGGGAGCCGACAGAGCATGTCGAAAGTATCGGATTGGAAGCCAGCTTTGCATCAGATATGGAACCTGAGAGGGTGTCTTCCTACCGTCGTAACACGTTCAGGATTGGAGGACATCTCGCATTCGCCCCGGCTCTTGGTTTGTTAAATCAAATATTCTTGGGCGCCGGATACCGTCGGTCGCAAAATGATTTATCCGGCGATGGAGTAAGATCGCGAATTTCGACCGCCGAAAGCTCGTATGATGCCCGCGTTATTTTAGATGGACGATTATTAAATGGCTTTACACGATTGGGATTTTGGCTTGACGGCGGCAGCCCCAAGAATGCTTCGAGTTCGTACACGAGAGTCGCCGGCTTGATCGGGTATGAAAAAGATATACCCGTATCCGGACATACTATTGGTATTGAGGCTATCGGAGGAGCGGGCTGGGTTTCCCGCAACACACCAGAATATGCTTTGTTTTATGGTGGCAACCAGCTTAACAACTTTCTCTATCAGGATACCCGCGAGTCGGGGCTAAACTTCCTACCTGCCGGCCCCTTGATGCGCAGCTTTGGCAAAAACCAAGCTGGAGTTCCCGTGTCGGGAAATCGTCAGGTGGGTGTTGATTCATACCGTCATTTCAACCTGACGTTAAGCATCCCGATTCCAGGCCTCTCCAAGCCTTTGATTCCCGATGAGGTCGTTAACGATAACCCCCGTATTACCCTTCGTGACCTTGTTGATTTTGCGGTTAATACCGGAGAGGAGTCTTTGAGCTCAAATCTTCAAGATGAAGGTATGACGGAGGATGAAGCGGATAAGAGTGCCGCTAAGGTTTTTAGCGAGATACGGCCAGGTATTAAATTTCTCACTAATTACGCAAAGCTTTATGCCGTTAAGCCAATTCTGATGTTCGATGCGTCGACTATGTCGCGACGGGGTATTGGTTCATATACAAGGTATGCATTCGGGGGTGGCATACAACTAACCGTTGCGGTTGCAAAATTCGAGCTAGGTTACTTGAGCACCGAGCACAGAGTGGGGGGTGATCGACGAGGTAATTTCGTAGCCCGGTTCATCTTTCAAAACCTTTTTTAGCAAACAGCTTTTTCATTATGTAAGTAGAGATTTTTGTTTTGAACATTCCCACAACGGAGGTGACTTAGATGATCAATTCAGTAATAGATATATCGCATCACAATACGGTTACGAGCTTCCAACAGGTGAAAGACAACGGGATCGTCGGCGTCATACACAAGGCGACAGAGGGCCTGACTAACACGGACGCGAAATATCATGCCCGCAGACAGCGAGCTTTAGATGCAGGGCTGCTTTGGGGTGCATATCATTTTGCGACTAAGGGAAATGTCACTAACCAGGTCGATCACTTTCTCGATACAACAAATCCTGCGGACACAGATTTGTTGGTTCTCGACTTCGAACCAAATGGTGTGAACGGCACGATGACGCTGTCACAGGCTGAGGAGTTTGTCAGACTCGTCAATGAGAGGCTTAACCGATTCCCCGGTCTTTATTCAGGACAGTCATTTATTAAGGAAAAGGTCGGAAATAATACGGACACGGTTTTGAAAAACTGCTTTCTGTGGATAGCCCGTTATTCGAGCCAGTCGCCACAAGTGCCTCCCGCCTGGAATACGTTTACCTTTTGGCAATACACCGATGGAAACGCAGGTGATCAGCCCCACCAAATACCTGGGATCGGTCGGTGCGATCGCGATAAGTTCAATGGAAACCTCGAGGGGCTTCGCAGGCTTTGGGGAGTTGATTAAACCAAGACATTTAGGAGAGGAAAAAAAGCAATGAACGAGAACAATGAAGAATCGGAAACACCGGTAAAGGAAGATCCACCGACCGAAAAAGGGCCGACTGCCGGTCAAGATCCGGCCGAACACAAAGACACCGTGTTACCCGTTCCTACCGGGCATTCAGCAGGCGAGCTTAGGGTAGTTCTCCTGGGTATTTATTTGCTTTTCGCGGTAGTGTTCAGTGTTTTTGCCATCGGGGCATTGTTGATGGCAGAGACTGATCAGGACAAGATCGAAGCCGAGTTAAATGGCGATTGCCCACCGTGCAACGCGAACGCAAATAAAGACGCGGCGAGAAATCCCACGAACACCAACTCGAACGCAAATTCAAACTCGACCGGGCAGGCTACTCCAAGTTCCTCTGTTACGCCGACACCGGTCAAGTCTGCCACGCCGGTCGCGAATGCTTCGGCCACATCTACTCCTACTCCCAGTGCTACTGCCACGCCCAAGGGTGGAACATCTGACAATACCGCGAATCCCAAACCGTCGGCGACGCCAACGCCTACGCCAACACCAAGCAAGCAACAGTTTGCACGGATCAGTATCCCGCCAAAGGAAAAGGTCTATGGCTTTGGGATCATAACCGCGGATAGCTATGTGGTGCTCGTCGTGATCTTTGCCGGCATGCTCGGCGCCGCAATAAGAACCAGCTATTCGTTCTACAAGCACTTAGGGTTGGGAGACTTCTCATTCAGCTGGCTGTGGTTTTATCTTTTGTTGCCATTTGCCGGGCCGGCCTTGAGCGTCGTGATCTACTTTGTCATTCGCGGAGGATTTTACAGTTCGTCGTATGGCGAGGGTTTGACACTCAACCTATTTTCGTTCGCCGCCCTGGGGGCCCTGACCGGTCTCTTTTCGGAAAACGCGATGGAAAAGTTACGGCAAGTGGCGATCACTTTGCTCGATGATACAGCACCAAAAGTACAAAATGCCCAACAGATCATGAAGGAGAAGGAAAAGGAGAAAAAGTAGGCAATCAAATGTCGTACCAGCTTGCCGGGCTTGTCACGGAGACGGTCATGTCTGACGACCGTCTGGGCCAGTAACAAACGATGGACGGCATTCTTTCATTATGAACACGGAAACAGAGAGCTCGCTTTCAACCAGCGGCGCATCGGCCGCTCAGGTGCCCGACCAAGCGCTAGTTGACTGTCAACCCGTTCATTACCTGGGAACAGACGAAGGCAAAGAGCCCGCCGACGGGATGGCCCTTTGCCTCTCGGGCGGCGGTTACAGGGCGATGCTTTTTCACACCGGCGTCTTGTGGAGGCTTAACGAAGTTGGATATCTCCCAAAACTAATGAGGATCTCGAGCGTTTCCGGCGGATCTATAACTGCTGGTGTGCTTGCCATGAATTGGCAAAAGCTTCGTTTTCAGAATGATGTCGGCACTTTGTTCGAGCAGGAAGTTGTGACGCCGATTCGCCGACTGGCTTCCAACACTATCGATGTAGGTGCGGTCGTAAAGGGAGCCTTCTGGTTTGGAACGATCGGAAATAGGATCGCGGATTATTACCGCAAATATCTTTTCGGTAACACCACGCTGCAGGACATAACCGATCAGCCGAGATTTGTCATTAATGCCACCAATACTCAATCGGGGGTCCTGTGGCGTTTTTCGAAGCCCTATATGCGCGACTACCGCGTCGGCGAAGTCGTAGCACCGAAACTGGAGTTAGCGATCGCCGTTGCGGCATCATCCGCGTTCCCACCGATACTCTCTCCGGTTGAGCTTAATCTAGGCCGTCAGGCATTCACGCCAAACAGCGGGACTGATTTGCAAGGTGATGAGTATCGAAATCGTGTGGTCCTGGCAGACGGGGGAATCTATGACAACCTCGGATTAGAGACTGCATGGAAACGCTATAAAACCATCTTCGTGAGTGATGCCGGTATGGGTTTTAGTGCCGATGCCGATCCATGGAGTAACTGGATATCTCAGGCAGTACGAGTTCTGTTTACGATCGATAACCAAGTCCGCAGCTTAAGGCGACGACAGGTCGTTGGGTCTTTCGTCTCAAAACTACGGACAGGGGCGTTCTGGTCAATCGAAAATAATGCTACTGCCTATCCGATCGGCACCCCCCTTGATTGCCCGTTCGTGAAAACATCTCGCCTCGCAAAACTAAGTACGAGGCTAAAGAAACTCGATGATGCCGATCAGGAAAAACTAATTAACTGGGGATATGCCGTCTGCGATCTGAGTTTGAGACAGCATTTTGATAGCACGCTGTTACGACCTGAGCGATTCCCTTACAACGAACGGGGCGTTTAGGTGCCAATTATTATCCTTTGTTGGTGAAGCAAAATGATTTCAAACGTAATTCCAAAACCGGTTTACAGGCGACTTCGCGGATATAGTTTTGACCCAAGTCTATCCGTCCAACTGGACACGGCATTGATAAACGAGGCCGTCTTCAAAATTCCCTGGGAGGATACACTTGGTAAGGGACCGATAGGCGAGTATCTCGAGGTCATCGATTTTGATCCCGCAAGCAAGTGCTTTTATGCCCCGGTTGATCTCAACGATCCGTATATTCTGGCGACTGATGGCTTGCTTCCTTCGGAAAGTAATCCGCAGTTTCATCAGCAAATGACCTATGCAGTGGCTATGACGACGGTTCGCAATTTTGAGAACGCCCTGGGCCGCCGGGCACTCTGGTCGTCGTATAGAAAAGAGCTTCTCAACCCAGGTCAACCAAATCCCGAATACAAATATCACGACCGGTTTTTTCAACGCCTGCGGATTTACCCTCATGCACTGAGACAAGCAAATGCTTACTATAGTCCGGCCAAAAAGTCGCTGCTCTTCGGCTACTTCCCTGCCTCCGGCAACGCACCCGAAGATCATGCTCCAAACGGCATGGTTTTTACTTGTCTTTCTCACGACATCATCGCCCATGAAACAACCCACGCCCTGCTCGACGGCATTCATCGACGCTTTATTGAACCGAGCCAGCCGGACACCCTTGCGTTTCATGAAGCATTTGCTGACATCGTCGCTTTGTTTCAACACTTCTCATTCCCCGAGGTCCTTCGTCACCAAATTGCAAAGACGCGTGGAGATCTCGCATCGCAAAGCCTTCTGGGCCAGCTAGCCCAGCAATTCGGACGTGCGATCGGGCAATATGGCGCCTTGCGAGATGCCATCGGCGAGTTTGATGAAAAGGAAAAGAAATGGAAGCCTAGAGATCCGGACCCAAATGATTACCAAACAGTTTTGGAGCCCCATGCCCGGGGTGCAATCCTTGTTGCTGCCGTATTCGACGCGTTTATCTCGATTTACAAATCGCGTGTCGAAGACCTTCTTCGAATCGCTTCAAATGGAACCGGTATCTTAATGCCCGGCGAACTTCCACCGGATCTCGTCAATCGTTTAGCAGCAACCGCTGCCAAATGCGCGCAGCAAGTATTAAACATGTGCATCCGGGCCCTGGATTATTGCCCGCCTGTCGATATTAGTTTTGGCGACTACCTTAGGGCGATCATTACGGCCGATATCGATTTGATCCCGGACGATGATTTGGGCTACAGGATCGCCTTTATTGAAGCATTTCGACGACGCGGGATCTATCCGCGGGACATCAGGACCCTTTCCGAAGAAAGTTTGAGCTGGAACCGTATCCGCGATGATCAACAGCAGAACATCTTTAAGGTGATTGCGGGCCGACTTCGTTTCTTCGTCCACCACCTTTCATATCTGAATGAGTATCCCGAATTAGAAAACATCGAAGAAATCAGTGGGGTCTGTTTGAAAGAGCTGGAAGAAAACTTGATCCCCGACAAACAGATTCGGTGGGACACTCAGTACAGTCGCGAGATCAAAGAGGAAATCTGGTATCGCCTCTTCAGTGCGGTATTTCCCGAAGGCAAATGGAACGAACTCTCACTCGACGCATTTGCCGTCGAGAGGGATAGGGCAGAAAGAGTTCTATGGGAACTCATGTCCGATAGAGAGAAAATATTTGCACTTTCAAGCGCGGCCCAGCGAACGCTGCATTTTTGGCTGGCAGATTTCAAGGCAGACGCAAATTCTGACGATGTAAGCAAATTCGAACAGTTAACTGGACTGTATCTCTGGAATACGTCAGACAAGACCACCCGCCTTAATGGTCTTCGATCCTATGGTGACAAATATGTATTTGAAGTTCACGGATTTCGCGGAGCCAGGCGCGTTGGCCCTGATGGCCAAAAACTCGATGAAGTGGTCATCTCACTCGCCCAGAAAAGGACCGTGCCGCTGGAGACGGGCAATCAGATACCAAATGATCCTGACACCGCGAATTTCGATTTTCGAGGAGGCTGCACGCTGATCCTTGATCTCCAAACGCTAAAACTCAAATACGTGGTAAAGAAGCTGATTGACGACGAAGCCAGGCTAAAGCGGCAGCGCGACTATCGGATGGGCGAAGGTCAGGCATCACTACGGGCTACTTATTTTGGCAAACCTATGCACGATGGAAGCGGGGAGCCGTTTGCATTGCTTCATAGTGAATTTTAGACTTTTTAGAGGATAACCGATGGGCAAAGACGACAGCACCAAAATTCGAATAAGGATGTATCGCCAGGGTTTGGGCGACTGTTTTCTGCTTACCTTGCTTCAAAAGGGAAAGGAAGATTTCAACATAATGATCGATTGCGGGCTCCTTGTCGGAACCGCTAATGGCCCGGCAATAATGCAAAGCGTCGCAGCGAGTATACGCGACAGCCTCCCAAAGCGAGACGTTGCGGGCGAAAAGGATGTCCCGTACCTTGACGTGGTCGTGATGACACATGAACACGCCGACCACATTTCGGGTTTTACCCAAGCCGACGCGATTTTTGACACGATGGCGTTTGGTGAAGTGTGGGCGGCTTGGGTTGATGACGAACATCATCCAAAATATCGTGCTGTACGCGAGAGATTTCATAAGCAAGTCACAGGGGTAAAGGCCGCACTTACCCAACTGAGCCCGGCTCAGCAGGGTTTGAAAGATACCGTTGAGGGACTGATGAAAGATTTCTTTGACGACGATATCCTCGGAGCCGCGGCCACCAAAACCGGCCGATCGCCAGCGTGGGATTACGTCATGAATAAGGCCGCAAATAAAAGATTTTTTACACCTGGTTCGCTTGTCAACTTGCCGAGTGTTGAAGGGATACGAATCTATGTGCTGGGCCCATCTGAGGAATTCGAGACATTCACAAAGGTAAATCCGCCGGCCGATGAGACTTATCGAAGCAAGGGCACCAATTTTGCGATTACGGATAGCTTTTTTGCGGCGGTCGCTGACGGAAGCGATCTTTTTGATGCAGAACTCTATCAGCCATTTGAGCCACATTTGCGGATCGATGCCACGGTCGATGCGCCATCTGATCAGTTTTTTATATCAAATTATGGATTTGATCCCGAGCCATATGAGAGGTGGCGGCGGATAAATGACGACTGGTTGACAACGGTCGGCGGGCTAGCCTTAAATCTTGATTCCTATACAAATAACACATGCCTCGCACTCGCGTTTGAATTCATCGATAGCGGTAAGGTATTGCTGTTCCCCGGCGATGCTCAGTTTTCAAACTGGATATCGTGGCAAAATCTCTCTTGGAAAGTCGATGATAAAAAAGGCAACGAAAAGGAGATCAAGACTGAACACCTGTTGAATCGCACAGTGCTCTATAAGGTGGGTCATCACGGCAGCCATAACGCTACATTAAAAACGCATGGTCTGGAAATGATGAATAGCCCGGACCTTGCAGCCATGATTCCGGTAAGTCGCGAAAAGGCGAAAACCAAAAAATGGGAAATGCCCGAAGCTATTTTATTTGAACGACTAAACAGTCGCACGCGCGGAAGAACTGTGATGGCGGACGAAGGCGACACGACGCAACTTGCCGATCGATGTAAGGACGCCAAGTTTGTTAATGATGTCAAATTCGGCGGGTCCTTTGTCAGGAACCCGGCTGTCTCAACGGACGCCGAACCAATCTTTGTAGAAGTAACGATAAGCGAATAGAAACATAGAGCCGGGATTGGCAGATTATCGCGTTTGAGCTACAACAAATCGCTCTAACGATCGTGGCGAAACTGCCGCAATACTGAACGCCCTGCCGAGGTCCTCACATAAATCCTCAACGTGCTCTATCCCCACCGAAATCCGCACGAGATCGGTTGGCGGAGCCAGACGATCGCGAAGCGCCTCGGGAATACTTGCGTGCGACATATTGCACGGCAGACTGAGTGTCGACCCGACCGAGCCAAAGCTGACGGCGATCGAAAACAAGCGTGTGGCTTCAACTATGTGTCGTGAAAGCTCGGCGTCGCCCGTCGTAAAGCTAATTACCGAGCCCCCGCCGGATGCTTGGCGGACATGAATGTGGTGACCGGGATGCGATTTGAACCCCGGGTAGTAAACGTCTCGCACCAACGGCTGCCTCTGCAAGAATTCGGCGATCAGCAGAGCCGATCTGTTTTGCCGCTCAACGCGCAGGTCAAGCGTCTTGATACCGCGAATAAGCAGCCACGCGTCGAACGGGCTCAACCCGGCACCCTCGGCATTTTGCACAAACGCTATTTGATGATGCAGCTCATCATCGTTCGTTATGACGACGCCCGCTGTTACATCGCTGTGACCGCAAAGAAACTTGGTCGCCGAGTGAATAACGATGTCGGCGCCAAGCAGCAGCGGCTGCTGCAGGCACGGTGACAACATGGTGTTATCCACCGCAAGCAGTGTCCCGTTTTCATGCACGATCTCGGCGAGCGCGGCGATGTCTGAGATCCTCAAGAGAGGGTTTGTGGGTGTTTCAACCAGCAGCAGTTTAGTTCGGGGTGTCAACGCCGCACACACTGCATCGGCATCTGTCGTATCGACGTAACGGACCGTAATGCCCTGTCGCGGCAAGATCTGTTCGAGCAAACGTACGGTCCCGCCATAGAGATCGTCGCTGGCGATGATCTCGTCACCCGCGGCCGCGAGACGCGTGACAGCGGTGATGGCTGCCATACCGCTTGCAAATGCCGCGGCATGTGCCCCTTGCTCGAGCGCGGCGACCTGCCTCTCGACAAGCGTCCGGGTCGGATTGCCCGAACGGGAATAATCGTACTCGCCAAATTCGAGGGCGCTGGTTTGCCGAAATGTTGCCGTCTGGTAAAGCGGCGGTACCGTCGAACCGTAAATGTCGCCATCGACGTCAAATTGCACGCATCTTGTTGCTGTCTTCATATACTCACCTCCGCAAACCTGGCAAGCGGTTCGGTTACCGACCGCCTTGTAAAAACATCCCCTCGAACATCAAAAACATCGGCCATCACCGCCTCGGTGGTTGGCCAGCGTCCCGCGCCTCTTCCCTTTACCAGGCGGCAGCCGCCATCTTCGTTTTCAAAGACCAGACAATTGTCGGCTCCCGTAGTCTGTGCAAACGGGTGTGCCGACGGAAGTACGGTCGGCCGGACCGTCGCCTCAAATCCATCCGATGTCCGTGTGCATTTGGCAACCAGGCGTATGGTTCGTCCCTGCTGTAGCTGTTCAGCGAGAATGGCGGGAGTCAGGTCCTGTATCCCTTGACGCTTAATAGACTCCACCGGCAATGTGACGCCGAACGACTCTCGCACGATCAGCACCAGCTTTTGCGCGGCATCGGTACCGTTCAGATCCAGTGCCGGGTCGGCCTCGGCAAATCCTGCCTTTTGAGCGGCGGCGACGGCGTCATCAAACGATATGCCCTTAGCCAATTCGTCACAGATAAAATTGCAGGTGCCATTTACGATGCCCGAAACAGATAGGGGTTCACCGACAGCACGCTCCGACGAGATCGTCTCGAGGGCAGGAAGCACTCCGCCGACAGATGCGCTGTACCTGATCGTGACACCGTTTTCTTCGGCAAGCCCCTGCAAACCGACACCGGCGACCGACAAAAGGGCCTTGTTGGCCGTCACGACATGTCGTCCACGCCTCAGGGCGCTTTCTATGTAATCGCGGGTTGGCTCGATGCGGCCAAAAAGCTCGATCACGACATCACAATCTCTCTCGATCAGCAGATTGGCATCGCGAAACACTATCTCGGATGGCACACCGACAGAAATGGTCTTTTCCTCGTTTCGGTCCGCGACCCCAACGACCTCAAATACCTCAGGCTGCGATGCAAGGCGTTGATAAACGCCGCCGCCGACTGTTCCACAGCCAAGCAGAGCGACGCGGAGCGGCGGATGCGCTATTTGTCCGCATTTGTCAAAAGAGTCAAACCAATCGCCGATCTCGGTATCGACCGTCGAGCCCGGTGCTGTGATCGAGAAACTCAAACCATAATTTTGCGCAAATCTTACGGCCTTGTGCTGAACGACGTCGCCGCCAAGCAATAGAGCGGTTTCCCAACTTGCAAGCGAGTATCGCCGTGGCCTATCGCCGTCGTACTTCGGATTCGATTCATATAGGCCATCCACGTCCTTTACCAGGACACAACGGGCGTCGAGTCGCTCGGCCAGAAACAGGGCCGTGTAATCCGAGCCGCCGCGACCGAGCAATGTCGTTTCGCCATCCAAATTTAGACCGACGAAACCCGATACGATGACGACGGACGACTCTAATTCTTTTCGAAGCCGATCGATATCGGCCGCTACCGGTTCAGCATCGAGAGTTTTTCCCTCGGTTACTAAACCCACTTGCTCGGGGCTCAAGACCTTTACAGGAATTCCCGCCCGATCGACCGCCAAACCCAGGAGCGCGGCCGAGGCCGCTTCGCCGGTTGCAAGAAGAGCTGCTAACGAACCCGGTTCCGGATCTCCGCACAAACTCTCGGCCCGTCGCAAAAGCTCATTTGTCGCACCTCCAAATGCCGACACAACCACGAGTGTCTGAGAACCTCGCCGCCAATGCTTATATATCTCGTGCACCGCTCGCGGCAGGTCGTCCTCTGATTGCAATACCGATCCGCCAAACTTAAGTACCGTCGTTTTCATACAGCTGCCCTCCTCGACTTGGTCGCAAACGCCTGTTCAAGATCGGCGATAATGTCGTCCGGGTTTTCAAGCCCGACGGACAACCGCACCAATCCGTCGGTTATCCCCGCGGCCGCTCGCTGCTCCGCGGGTACGGCGGCATGCGTCATCGACGCCGGGTGCGTGATCAGCGTTTCCGCCGAACCAAGATTTTCCGCGAGGGCGCACAATTTGACCGAGTTCATTACCCTAATGCCTTCGTCCGTGCCGCCCACGATCTCAAAAGCTATCAGTGCTCCGCCCGTCTTTTGCTGCTTTAGAGCAAGCTCGTATTGCGGAAATGATTTCAGCCCGGGGTAAAGGACCTTGGCGACACTCGGATGACCTTCGAGAAAAGTCGCGACTTTCAATGCGTTTCGCGAGTGCCGCTCTATTCGTAAGGGAAGCGTTTTAACCCCCTGCAGCGTAAGCCATGCATTAAATGGCGATTGGATCGTACCTGTCGATTTGCGGGTAAAATCGAAACGCTCGTGAAGCTCTGTGTTTTTCGTAATCAGCGCCCCACCGACCGTGGCGTTATGCCCCTCGATAAACTTTGTCGTCGAATGAAGAGCTACATCGGCACCAAGATCGAGCGGACGCTGCAGCGCCGGCGTGAGGAGCGTGTTATCGACAATCAGCAACGCGCCTGCAGATTTAGCAAGGCGTGACGCAAGTGCTATATCCGTCAGCGCCAGCGTCGGGTTTGCCGGCGTCTCAATAAATACGAGCTTTGTCGGTTTAGAGAGAGCGGCGGCGAAAATCCCCTCGTCTGTTGTATCGACAAAGTCGGCCTCGACACCAAATGCCGCAAAGATCTGTTGCAGCAGCCGGACGGTGCCGCCATACACAACTTGTGACACGACGACACGGTCGCCGGCCTTTAGCAGACCGAGGAACAACGTCGTCGTCGCCGCAAGACCTGTCGAAAAGCAGGTGGCGTATTCGGCGCCCTCGAGGGCGGCAAGCCTTTCTTCGAGTGCCGTTACCGTCGGGTTGGACGCCCGGCTGTATGTGTAGCCTTTATCGACACCTACCGCCGCCTGGCGATAGGTCGTCGTCTGGTAGATCGGTGTCAATAGTGCACCGGTTGTAGGATCTGCACCTGCACCGGCGTGCAGGGCTACAGTCTCCAGGTTTGGTTCTATCCTTAATTCAAAATCATTTGCCATCGCGAGCCTCCTTATTCGAGTTTCGCGTGACGCTAAGGCTGAATATGCTAAAAAACGTTAGTTGGCAGGCAGGGGGCAAATAAAAAAACCCCGTGCCTAAAGAGGTCGCGGGGTTTCTTATTAATCTTGAAATCCTTTGCGGCTCTTTAGCAGTTTTTAGCGTGGAGCAAGTTACCTTAAATCGCCACGTTCGGTTTTCAAAAGATCATTAGCTGATCTTAGATTGACGATTGTATGCCAACCCTGTGTAAATCGTCAAGAGCGTCAGACCGCTTTCAGCGGTTTTTATCCTCAAATACGATGTCACCGCCTATGACCGTCATCAGGCACTTTGTGTTGAGGATCTCGGCCTCGGGGATCTTCATGATGTCCCGCGACAGGATCGTCAGATCGGCAAGCTTTCCGACCTCTATGGAGCCCTTTTCACGTTCTTCGAAGGCGGCGTAGGCCGCCCATATCGTAAACATCCTTAACCCCTCGGAGCGTGAAACCGCCTGTTCGGGATGCCACCCCTCGCCCGACTCTCCCTTTAGGCTTTTACGGGCGACCGCGGCATAAAACTCGATCATCGGCTCGCCGCGCTCCACAGGGGCGTCGGAACCACCGGCAATTACAGAACCAGCATGAAGAAATCGCTGCCACGCATATGCTCCCTCAAGCCGTTTCATCCCTAATCTCTTTGGAGCAAAAAAGAGATCGCCGATCGCGTGCGAAGGCTGCATAGAAGGGATGACCCCGAGCTTGGCAAAACGCGGTATATCATCGAGCTCGACGATCTGCGCATGTTCGACACGCCATCGCGGGTCTTTTACCTTTCTTTGATCCGGTGGCACGGCCTTAAACGCCTCTTCGTAAAGATCGAGTATCGTCTTGTTGGCACGATCACCGATGGCGTGCGTTTCGATCTGGATCCCCTTTCTAAGAGCCTCAGCGAACATCGGTCTGAGTTCCTCGGGTTTTGCGGTGAAAAACCCCGAGGTCGCTTCATCCGAATACGGCTCTATCAACGCCGCCCCGCGTGAGCCGAGCGCACCGTCGAAAACGACCTTGATCGATCGCCCGGTAAACATATTGTTTAGCGCACCGATCGTGGTCCCCTCGGCAAGCAGCCGTCGCGAGTTTTCGCCTGGTCCCGAAACCGCGTGATAGATCCTAAGCTTTGCTTTGCCTTCTGATAATACTTTCTTAAACAGGTCGCCATCCGCATAACTGCCGCCCGGGTTTTGGATCTCGGTCCACCCGAGCGATACGGTCCGCTGGATGCCGAGCAGCAGAGCCTCTTCGCGTTCGGTCTCGGTAGTGCCCGGTACATTTCTTCTGACCAGCCCCTGTGCTCCATCGATGAGCATTCCGGTCGGTTCGCCCGTCGTCTTGTCATGAAGTATCTCGCCGCCGAAGGGGTTGGGTGTGGTCTTATCGACGCCCGCGATCTTTAGTGCGGCGGTGTTTGCGATCGAAGCGTGTCCGTCAGCACGCTGCAGCAGGACGGGGTTGTTCGGCGAGATCCGGTCCAGGTCCTGTCGCGTCGGAAATGCCTGTGGCTTCCAAAACGTCTCGATCCAGCCGCGCCCCGTCACCCATTTGCCGGGGGCGGTCTTATCGACCCGATTTTTTACCTTTGCGAGGAATAGATCGAGCGTAGTTGTCCCTTCGAGGTTGAGGGTCACTTCCCTAAATCCGACACCCATCATGTGGTAATGGGCGTCGGTCATTCCCGGGACAACGGTCGCTCCTTTCAGATCGACGACCCTGGTCTTTGTCCCGACGTATGCTTTGGCATCCGCCGCGGAACCGACAAAAACAATACGTCCGTTTTTGACCGCGATCGCCTCGGCATGGGGCCGCTTGTCATCCACGGTGTAGATATTGGCGTTTGTAAATACAACGTCAGCCTGATCGGCAATGGCAGCCGAAAAACGCACGACACTGGTCGCGATTATCAGAATAATACCGATGAGCTTCATGAGATTGTTCATTCCCCCAGCGAACCAAGATACCACTCAACGGGTACCAAGCGTGAAAGAGCAACACCAGATAATGGCAACGACGACCTTAACAGCTAGCTTGAGCTTTGCTCGCTTTCGAATAACAATTAACTTCAACGGAAAATAGGTTATTAACGCCAGAGAGTAGCGATCTATGAACGCGGAAGAAAAGCGACTCGCCGAATCAGACGCCAGAACGAAGCACTGGAAACGCTGGGGACCGTACGTAAGCGAACGAGCGTGGGGGACGGTCCGCGAAGATTACTCGGCCGATGGTTCCGCGTGGGATTATTTTCCGCACGACCATGCACGTTTCCGAGCTTATCGATGGAACGAGGACGGAATTGCCGGCATCAGTAACCGACGTCAACATCTATGCTTTTCTATAGCCCTGTGGAACGGACAGGACCCGATACTCAAGGAAAGACTTTTTGGCCTATCCGGCCCCGAAGGAAACCATGGTGAAGATGTAAAAGAGGTCTACTATCACCTCGATGCGACGCCGACGTACTCATACATGAGGTACCTATACAAATATCCGCAAGCGGCTTATCCCTACGAGCGGCTTATCGAGGAAAATCGTAGGCGCGGCAAGCTCGAGGGCGAGTTTGAATTGATCGACACCGGGGTTTTTGACGACGACCGTTATTTCGACGTTTTTGTCGAGTACGCCAAGGCGGACGTCGACGATCTGCTGATCAAGGTGACGATAGCAAACCGCGGTGAATCAGAAGCCGTGATAAATGTGCTGCCGACGATATGGTTTCGCAATACATGGGTATGGTTCGGAAATCCTCCGGACTGCAATCTTTCGGCCGTGGGCAGCAGCACCATCGTGGCCGACTCGGAACCCCTCGGCAGACACTATTTGTATCTCGATGGCGAGCCCGAGCTCTTGTTTACCGGGAACGAGACAAACAACGAGCGGCTATTTGGATCGCCCAACATGGCGTCGCCCTATGTAAAGGACGCGTTTCACGAATATGTCATCGGCAAAAACCCTGGCGCCGTTAACCCCGAGAAGACGGGTACAAAGGCTGCTGCGAATTACGCTCTTAACGTTGCCGCAAGGTCAGAGATCGTTCTTCGCATGCGTTTGACCGACCGCGAACTGTTGAAACCGCCTGCCGCGGAGAGCATCTTTTCCGACTATGATGCGGTATTTACAAAGCGGCAATCCGAGGCGGACGAGTTTTATGACACGATCGCAAATTCCGAGCTTGACGACGATGCAAAACTCGTTCAACGACAGGCGTTGGCCGGCATGCTGTGGTCAAAGCAGTTTTATCACTATGTCATCCGCGACTGGTTAACCGGCGATCCGGCAATGCCAAAGCCGCCCGCATCTCGCCTCAAGGGCCGCAACAGCGATTGGACCCATCTCTATAATTCCGATGTGATCTCGATGCCCGATAAGTGGGAGTACCCCTGGTACGCGGCATGGGACCTTGCCTTTCACTGCATACCGCTCGCTCTCGTTGATCCAAAATTTGCCAAGGAACAACTCATCCTGATGCTTCGTGAGTGGTACATGCACCCGAACGGCCAGATACCGGCATACGAGTGGGCGTTTGGCGATGTAAATCCGCCGGTCCACGCCTGGGCTGCCCTGCGTGTCTATCAGATCGAGAAAAAAGGCGCCGGAAAAGGTGACCGCAAGTTTCTCGCACGCGTTTTCCAAAAACTGCTGCTCAATTTCACATGGTGGGTCAACCGAAAGGATGCCGAGGGCAAGAACGTTTTTGAGGGCGGTTTCCTCGGGCTCGACAATATCGGTGTGTTCGACCGTTCACAGCCCCTGCCGACGGGCGGATGGCTGGCCCAGTCGGACGGCACAAGCTGGATGGCAATGTATTGCCTGAACATGCTGGCGATCGCTCTCGAATTATCTACCGAGGACGACGCCTATGAGGATGTCGCGAGTAAATTTTGGGAGCATTTCATTTTTATCTCTGCAGCGATGAACAATCTCGGCGATGCCGAGCTGTCGCTGTGGGATGAAACCGATGGTTTTTATTATGACGTCCTGCACCTGCACGAGCTCAAACATAGTGTGCCGATAAAGATCCGTTCAATGGTGGGTCTGATCCCGCTGTTTGCCGTAGCGACGATCGAGTCGGACCTGCTTGATAAGCTCCGCGGTTTTAAGAGCCGCATGCAATGGTTTATCGATAACCGTCCCGGGCTTACCGCGGACATCAATTGCGCTCGTACACCGGGCTTGGGCGAAAGGCGTTTGCTGGCCGTCGTGAACCGCGATCGGCTCGAACGTGTGCTGCGAATAATGCTCGACGACACCGAGTTTCTATCGCCCAACGGCATTCGCGCCCTGTCACATATCCATAAGGACAATCCTTATATACTCCAGGTCGAGGGGATAGAGCACCGCGTGGACTACGAGCCTGCCGAATCGACCACCGGGCTTTTCGGCGGCAACTCAAACTGGCGAGGCCCGGTCTGGTTTCCGGTTAACTACCTGCTTATCGAATCGCTGCAAAAGTTTCATCACTACTATGGGGACGATCTCAAGGTCGAGTGCCCGACAGGCTCGGGTACAATGCTCGACCTCTGGGAGGTTTCGCAGGAATTGTCACGACGCCTGTCGCGGATATTTCTCAAGGATGAAAACGGGCGACGCCCGGTCTTTGGCGACGCGGAAAAGTTTCAGCACGATCCGCACTTTCGCGATCATCTTTTGTTTTACGAGTATTTTAACGGCGATAACGGATCGGGCGTCGGAGCAAGTCATCAAACCGGGTGGACCGGTCTGGTGGCAAAACTGCTGCAGCAGAGCGGTGCATAAAAGCTACAACAAATGATCAAACTCGGACCAGAGATCTGCCAGGACCTTGAAGCATCCGCCGCGCGCGAGTGGCTCGAAACCAATGGCATCGGCGGTTATGCATCGTCGACGATTGCGGGAACGGCCACGCGTCGTTATCACGGACTGCTTATCGCGGCGACGCGTCCGCCGCTTGGACGCACCCTTCTATTGTCGAAGTTTGAGGAGACGGTGATTATTGACGGGCAGAGGTTTGAGCTTTCCTGTAACCAGTACCCCGGCACGGTGTTTCCCGTCGGCTACAAATATCTTGTTGATTTTCGACTCGACCCGTTTCCCGTATGGACATACAAACTCGACGATATCGAGATCACGAGAAAGATCTTTATGGTCCACGGCGAAAACTCGACGGTCGTTAGCTGGTCCGTCATAAACCGCAAAAAGAGCGATCGCCGAATGGTAACGCTCAAGGCGCGGCCCCTGATCGCCTTTCGCGGACATCATCAACTGCGGCACGAGGACATTAATTTCGACGGGGGCTTTATAACTGGCGAAAACACAATATCGATCGCGCCGGTTGCAGGTATGCCGGCACTGCATCTCGCAAACAACGCTCAGACGGTCGAACCTGGCGGCGACTGGTATCACAATTTTGAATACGCGATCGAACAGGAGCGCGGCTTTGACTTTCGCGAGGACCTTTCTCAGCCGTGCGTATTCGAGTTTGATCTTTCCGAACCCGCAAACGTTATCGCCTCTACCGAACCGTACCATAAGATCGCCGATGTTAGGTCACTCGAAAAAGCTGAAATGAAACGGCGAGCGCAACTGGTTGCAAGAGCTGCCACGGACGACGATGTTTGCCGACAACTCGTTCTTGCCGCCGACCAATTTATAGTTTCACGCGATAACGGCAAGACGGTGATTGCGGGCTATCCATGGTTTTCGGACTGGGGCCGCGACACGATGATTGCCCTCAACGGTCTTACACTGGTCACAAACAGACCTGAGATCGCCAAAAGCATCCTGATGGAATTCGGAAGGTTTCTTTCCGAAGGCATGCTGCCAAATCGTTTTCCCGAGGAAAGTGCCACGCCCGAATACAATACCGTCGATGCGACCCTTTGGTTTTTTGAGGCGATACGCGCCTATACCGAACACACCGGGGACTATGCGACGATCCGTGAGGTTTTTTACCCAAAACTTGTCGAGGTCATCGATTGGCACGTACGTGGAACACGGTATGGTATACACCTTGACACCGACGGGCTCCTATACGCCGGCGAACCGGACGTGCAGCTTACGTGGATGGATGCAAAGATCGGCGACTGGGTGGTGACGCCGCGGACAGGCAAAGCGGTCGAGATACAGGCGCTGTGGTTCAACGCACTAACTATAATGGCCGGTTTTGCAGATGGATTTGGCGATGATGTAGGCCGCACGCTCTATGCCGGGATGGCCGACATCGCACGCGAGACATTTAATAGCCTGTTCTGGAATGAAGACAAGCAGTGTCTCTACGATGTGATCGATGGCGAACAAAAAGACGCTACTGTTCGCCCAAATCAGATCTTTGCCGTAAGCCTCGCGCATCCTATCCTTGAAATGACACGGGCGCGCAAGGTCGTCGACAAGGTCGAGGCAGAGCTTTTGACGCCGTACGGGTTGAGAACATTGTCCCCATCTGATCCTAATTACAAACCCGTCTACATCGGATCGCCGCTCGAGCGCGATGCGGCGTATCACCAGGGAACCGTCTGGGCTTGGCTAATGGGACCATTTATTGACGCATACAAAAAAGTCCATGCCGGCGGCGCTGAAACAGACGCACACGTCGAAGCCATGCTTTCTCCGCTGCGATCTCACATGACCGATGCAATGGTTGGTCAGGTCTCAGAGATCTTTGACGCCGATGCTCCAAACACGGCCCGCGGGTGCCCTGCCCAGGCATGGAGCGTTGCCGAGTTGTTACGGGTCTTGCATAATACAACGCTATAAAAGAGAAACGGAACGACGCTGGGCCAATGATCGGGGAAAATGGAAATACCAGATCCTGTCGAAAATTGAATAATGAAAAGGGTTAACCCCAATACGGGCAAATCAGAGGTGCCGTTTACACAAGACGAGGGCGGCTTCAGATTTGTCGGGCTGCGATGGGTGATCATCTCGCTTGTGTTTTTTGCGACTCTGATCAACTTCATCGATAGGTTGACGGTATCCGTTTTGGCTCCCGCCATCGTTGAGCAACTCCATCTAACCAATACCGAGTTCGGAAGTATCGCTACGTGGTTTCTGCTTGCCTATACTATTAGCCAGAGCCTGTCTGGAAAACTTTACGACCGTATCGGCATCAAGCGGGGTTTTACCGTTTCAATTATCGTCTGGTCACTCGCCGCGATGGCACATGCCTTTGCCGTCGGCTTACGCAGCTTTAGCGCGTTTCGATTCATCCTTGGTCTTGGTGAAGCCGGCAACTGGCCGGGTGCCGCAAAGACGGTCGCCGAATGGTTTCCCGCCCGCCAGCGTGCTTTTGCAATGGCGATCTTTAACAGCGGCGCGGCCATAGGGTCTATCGTTGCCCCACCGATAATAGTCGGACTGAATGCGTATTTTGGACGCTGGCAGGAAGTTTTTCTGATAACGGGCGCTCTTGGATTTACATGGCTGATCGTGTGGTGGCTCGTCTATGACAAACCGGAAACCCATAAATGGCTAACCCGCGAAGAATACGCCCTGATCCGGTCGGACGACACAGAAAAGGAACCTGTTCCCCCGCCCGAGGTCACGGTCTCGACAGACCTGCAGCAAACAGTGTCCGAAGAAAAGGCAATAGGCTGGTTCCGTTTGCTAACGTTTAAGCAGACATGGGGTATCGTACTGGCGCGCTTTCTTGTCGATCCTGTGTGGTGGCTCTATATAACCTGGCTGCCGCTTTACCTGCACCAGGTGCACGGGTTTGATCTGAAGCAGATCGGATTGTTTGCATGGCTGCCTTTTGTCGCCGCGGATGCCGGCAGCCTGGTTGGCGGCTGGCTTTCGGGATTTCTTATCGGCCGCGGCTTATCGGTGAACTCAGCACGCAAATGGGTCATGGCAGGTTCTGCCTGTCTCATGCCGGCCGGTATACTGGTAGCCTTTACACCCGACGCAATGATCGCTCTCGCGCTGATCGGCGTTGTCCTGTTTGGATTTCAGGCCTGGATAAATAATGTCCAGACCCTGCCAAGCGATTTCTTTCCGGCTCGAGCCGTTGGCTCAGTAGCGGGTCTTGGCGGCACTGGTGCCGGCACCGGATCTATGATCTTTATCTTTTCAACCGGGTGGGTCGTCGATCATTTTTCATATACGCCGATCTTGATCACGGCCGGGATCCTCGCGCCCGTCGGCACTCTCATTCTCTTTGTTTTAAGCGGGCGGATACAAAAGGTTGCGATTCAAACCTAAGAATTTACAGGAGTATTTATGCATGATTTTTTCGATTTTACTGGCAAGGTCGTGCTCGTCACGGGTGCCTCAAGCGGCATCGGCCGGGCTACCGCCGAGCTATTTGGTAAATGCGGTGCGTCGGTAGCTGTCAGTTACCTTAAGAATCGGCAAGGTGCGGAACAAGCCGTCGCAGCCATCTCATCTAGTGCGGACAACTCGGCAGCGATCGCTATTCAGGCCGACGTTAACAACACCGATGAGATCAGGCGAATGGTCCACGAGGTCGAAGAACGTATGGGCCCGATCGACATCCTGGTGAACAACGCCGGTTCGCTTGTCGAACGACTTCGCACTCTGGAGCTAACCGAGGAACGTTGGGACGAGGTCACCGATCTCAATGCAAAGAGCGCATTTTTTGCTGCCCAGGCCGTCATTCCAAAAATGCTGGAGAAAGGCGGCGGTGTGATCGTTAACGTTACATCTATCGCGGCCCGAAACGGTGGAGCACCTGGCTCGATACATTACTCGTCAGCCAAGGCGGCAATGTTGACGATGACCAAGGGTCTTGCAAAAGAATTTGCGGCCCAGGGGATCAGGGTTAATGCGGTCTCACCCGGTGTCATCGATACGCCCTATCACGAAACCTTTACCACGCCCGAAGCGATGCAAAACCTTCGTAACGCCATCCCTATGGGTCGCGAGGGCCGTCCGTCGGAGGTTGCAGGCGTTATCGCCTTTTTGGCATCGGACGCCGCCAGCTATCTGTGCGGCGAAACGATCGAAATAAACGGGGGCCTGTTGATGGACTAGTTTCTGGAGACAGTGATCTTCGGGCAAAGCTTTAAGGTAACTATTTGAGGCAATTATCAAAACGATTCCAGCGGGGTACGAGGCTCATCAATATGAAAAGAAAACTTTCCGTTTCATTACTTCTATTGTTCTCGAGCCTTGCGGTTGTCAGGGCCCAACAAAGCATCGGCACATACCAGGTACGTGTATCGCTCGATAAGGAAGGCTGGACCTACGAGTTGAACCAGCCGGCCAGATTCACCTTCTCAGCAACACTTAACAATACGCAGATCGCCGGTCTCGAGATGAAGTACTCATGCGGACCCGAGACCATGCCCCCTGTTTTGGAAAAGACGGTCACAACGACCGCAACGGCTTTGACGATCGAAACCGGGATGATGAAGGAACCCGGCTTCTTTCGCTGCGTTGCTACGGTCAACAAAGACGGGAAATCGTACCGGGGCCTTGCAACCGCCGGCTACCGACCCGATCTGATAAAACCCATCGTCACGGAGCCAAAGGATTTTGATGCCTTTTGGGAGAGTGGTAAGGCGGCACTTGCAAAGATCCCGCTTGAAGCAAAGCTAGAGCCACTCTCATCGTATTCGACGCCCGGTGTCGATGTCTTTCATGTTAGTTTTCAAAATGTGGGCTCGGGCCTGAGCAGGGTAAGCCGTATCTACGGAATTCTCGCGATCCCCAAGAGCAAAGACCCGAATCAAAAGTTCCCTGTCCTCCTCAACGTCCCCGGTGCCGGTGTCAGGCCGTATCGTGGGCTCATAGGTCTGGCCGAGCGCGGCATCATTACCCTGCAGATCGGGATTCATGGGATACCCGTTACGCTTGATCAGACCGTTTATGACGCGCTCTCGGCGGCGTCGCTAAACCGGTACATGTTTTACAACATGGACGATCGCGACACTTATTACTATCGACGCGTCTATTTGAGTGTCGTCAGGGCGAACGACTTTTTAACAAGCCTTCCTCAATTCGACGGACGGAATCTCGGCGTCATCGGCGGCAGCCAGGGCGGCGGGCTCTCGTTAGTCACGGCGGCTCTCGATCCGCGGGTAAAGGTACTTGCCGCATCGTTCCCCGCAATGTCCGACATGGCCGGTTACACGGCAAACCGGGCAGGAGGCTGGCCCCACGCATTTAAGGAGGAAAAGAACCGGACAAAGGAAAAGCTTGAAACGGCCTCTTATTATGACGCGGTGAATTTTGCACGCCGCGTTAAGGTGCCCGGTATTTATTCATGGGGATTTAATGACGAGGTCGTGCCGCCTACCTCCGCCTTTGCCGCATACAACACGATCTCCGCAACAAAGACGCTGTTACTCGGTCTCGAGATGGGACATGCGAATTCGACCGAACAGACCGAGCGAATCAACGACTGGCTCGAAAAAGCATTGAAGGGAAACAAATAGTGACTGTCTCAGGAACCATCGATCATATGTTCAAACACGGCGTCGTTTTCTTACTACTCTTTACCCTCTTTGCTAACGTTTCTTTCGCCCAGGACGCAAAAGAGCTCGACGCAGAGCGCGCGACACGGACCAAATTAAAAGGGGAGCATCCACTGGTAGCGTTGATGAAGTCGACACCGTCGTCGCTCAAGAAAGAGCTCGAGGGCATTCACCCACGCGTATTTCTTACACAGGCCGAGATAGATGCTCTTAAGGCAAAATCGAAAACGCAGCCAGGACTTTGGCAGTTGGCATTTAGCCGCGTCCGGGCCGTAACCGTTGCACCGCCCCCGCCGCCTGCCGAGGAGCGACGTGCACAAAACGAAGTGGGGCTCGGTATTGCCGAAGCGGCCTTTGCTTATAAGATCACCGGCGAGCGGAAATATCTCGATGCCGCCAAAAAGTATATGGACGCAGCCGTCTCGTATGGCGTCTGGGGTTACTCGTTCAACAAACCTGACGTCGATCTGGCTGCCGGACATTTGTTATACGGCATGGGTTGGGGATACGACCTGCTCTATAACGATCTATCGACGTCGGAACGCGAGAGATATCGCAATAAATTGATCAGACAGGCGCGTCTGATGTACGAGTACTTCAAACCAAAATCGGGAAAGACATACTCGTACAGCCAAAACCACACCTTTATACCCATTTCCGGGCTTGGTATTACTGCTTATTCCCTTATGGGCGAAACACCCGAGGCAAAAGACTGGGCCGCGCTGTCGCGAGCCATTTTTGACCGGGTACTGGCGACCTATTCGGACGACGGTTATTACTACGAAGGGATGGAGTACTGGATCTTTTCGACGCCATGGCTGGTCCATTACATGGATGCCCACATGCACTCGACGGGTGAGGACCTTTACAAAACTACGGCCGGTCTAAAGAATGCCCATACCTATGTAGCCCATGCGACTTTACCGGGCGGTGAATTTAACTTCGATTTCGGGGACATTTATGCCGGGCCAACAACCCGGGCCCGGACTGGCGACGACTATGAACGCGAACGCGTAAATGGTCACTTTCGCACCAATTACAACATCCTGTACAATCTCGCCTCGCGTTACGGAAGCGGCGAAGCTCAGGGCGTCGCCGATTGGCTAAAGTCGAAAGGGCAGGTCAACGCTGAGGAGTTTTGGACGCTTATCTGGTACAACCCTGCGGTTAAATCGATCCCGATCGAACGGCAGCAGAGGTGGCATTATTTTCCCGATCACGATGTCGTCTATTGGCGTTCAAGCTGGGCGGATGACGCAACGGCTTTTGCCTTTAAGGCCGGCCCACCCGAGGGGCACGCCTCAACCGAAAAACTAAAACAATTTCCGGATTGGCGGCTCTCGAGCGGCCACGCACATCCGGACGCCGGCAGCTTTATCATTTGGTCAAAGGGTAAATACCTGACCGGCGATTCGGGCTATGCCGGCATTCCCCTAACGGCTCATCACAACACAGTGGTTTTTGATGGCGTTGGACAAGCAAAGGAAGGCAGCGGACACGACGTCTTTGCCGACGTATCGTACGATCGGCTGAACCAGATACATATCCGTGACTTAAAAGCGGATGGCACAAAACTCTCTCTGCTTGCGGAACTGACAAGCGCCTACCAACCCGAGGTTGGTGTAACACGATTTACCCGCCGGTTTGAGTTCACGGCTCCCGGCGAGTTTACTATAGAGGACAATGTTTCGTTGAATAAGGACCGCACGATTACCTCCTACCTTCATGCTGACTCGAGCATTGTCGAAAAGAGTACGAGCTACTTCGAATTACAACCCGGCGCGACAAGCGTTTTCGTCCGCATAATCGATCCGGCGTCTTCGAAAACAGCAATCGAGAAAAACATCCTCACCGCACCCGGTCCGCCGGGAAATGTCGATAAAGGCAAAAGCGAAGAACGTGGGGTTCGATTAGCGATCTCAACGCCAAACCCCGTTAAGGATGCAAAATTCGTTGTTAAATTGACCATCCACAACTGAGTTCAGGCTTGGCGTCTGTCTAACGGTCGAATAATTTGATCACGACATTTCCATCGGTCATTTCGATAGATCCATTGCTCGCCTCAAGCGAAAAATTCTCAGTTTCTATTTTTATTGTTGCAAAGGCACGGCGACCGACGATCTTATCGGGATCGAATGAATTACCATCGATCGACAGTTTTACGACGACTCCGTCGGGCACGACCGTCGTGTAGCGTTTGTTGCCGATGTCCTCGACGACGGGCTGCGAAAAATTGGCTGTATATGAACCAGCGCTTTGAAACGAAACGCTACGTGTATGGACACGCAGCTTTTGCGTAACCAATGTAACGTTCATGGGGTCAAAGTATCGGATCCCACCGGGCTTTGTAAGCGATGAATAATCGATAACGTACCTGCTTCCCTTTTTAGCCAGTGTCGTCGCCAACAGCTGCTCGTGATCGGCCTGTCGTTTCTGTACAGCTTGTTCCTCATCGCGAAGCACCTTTTCGTAACCGGCCCTATTGAGGATCGTCTCAATTTCCCATGAACCAGGCATGCCGCCGACAGCATCAGCTAACAGGTCTTGTACGCTTGCGCCTTCCATTTGAACCTTTTGCTTCCATTTCGGTGATAATCGATCGAGCAAAAACCCCTGAGCCGAACCTGTTAGATAGAATTTGCGCCTGATGTTTTGACCGACCGATGCGATGGCGTCGAGGTCCCTGTATTTATCGGCCAAAAACGATTCAACTGTTCTGAATACAAACGGGATGCCCATCGCGTGTTTTGCATTCGATGAAATTCCCAATGCCACGGCCTTGGTCCCAGCGTATTCCGCCAGACCTTCATTCAACTCGGCTCCCTTTTCAAAGTCTGTGAAACGAGGGTCCATCTCACTCTGCCGCAGCTTACGCACCGCTAAGAATTGCCGTGTCAATTTTTCGGAATCACTCGTTTTCTTTGCCAGCAAAGCCTGTTTTAGAATTCGCGACTCGATCGCAAATATTGCGTTGGTGCGAGCCGACGACTCCTGGTACTCGAAAATCAACATCGAATTTTCGAAACCCCACGGCTTGCCTGTGCGTTTCTTGTCGCGTTCAAAAGCATGAAATGCCTCATGAAAGGTGATGACGAGATCGTCTTCGAGGCCGTGCGTCGCAAAATAATCATCCACGAGCTTCCAGGTAAAAACATCCTCGCCCTTTTCTTCGAAATTGCTCGAAAACGAAAGAGTTCCACCGGCGGCGTCACGATTGGTACGCGTATAGTTTCTAAAATCGTATCCGGGCCATACCTGGTCGCGTGTTATGTCTGCTATCTTGCCGCTAATTTCATATATATCGCCGGATCTGTATGCGCCCGCCTGCTGTGCGACGAGGGTACCGGCTAATAGACACACCTGTACTACAGAGAGTAATGCCTTTCTCATAATGACCACTCCTTTAATTACCGATCGATCTTTATTCGGCTAGTTTGATTCTGAATTTCAGCTCGTATTTCTTTCCGTATCTCGCACTGATCTCTGTAAGCGGATACGACAAGCTATCCCCTACCAGACCAACGCCCGCTCCGTTTGCAATCACAAGCTCATGAGCACCCTCAGCTATCCGATCGAGGTCAAAACCGAACGATGCCATGCCAGCGGGACCACCGCGAATGAATTCTTTTATCGTCACCCGCGTGCTGAACGCGGCGTCGCCGACCGCGACCGTATCGAGGATCATTTCTTGTGGTTCTTCGATAAAACAATGGCAGTTCCCTTTGGCGACAGGTTTTCCGTCGGCCGTTATGACAGCTTCCACATCGAAGGTATGCGGGGTCTTGCTGGCCTCGATCGAGATCTCGCCACCCGGCATCTTTTTGTCGAAATCGATCGTCAGTTTGGCTGCATCCGGTCCCTGCGGCAGATAGACCATTTTCGGGACTATCTCGATCTTTAGCACATCGGTGCCTCCGCCGCCCCCGAACGGCAGCAGCTCTATCGCCTGGTCAAACCCGAGATCGAGCGTATGCTTTTGAGTGTCCTCTTCATAAAGCGGCAGGTTCCTCGCGGAGTACCCGTACGACCGTCGAGTTTCAAGCGATGCCTTTATCCGTATCTTGTCGTTCGAGACGAGGTCGCTAAGAAAGCGGGCCTCCATCTTAAAACTGCCGTTTCGCAGATTTATTTTGAAGTCCGTGCCGGGCAATCCTTCGATCGTCGTCTGGGCAAGAACGCTGCTCTCACCGGCAGTTTCACCAATAGCAGTAACCTGGAAACGGATACGCCGAACCTGGGTTTCGGCGGCAACCGGACGTTTGTCACCCACGAGAAACGCACATGCCAGGACCACGACCGAAATTAGGAAAAACTTGATCTTCATTTCGCCCCCTCAGCCCTCGATACAACTACGATCTCTGCTCGGCCGCCCTTATCGAAACGAGAGATGAGGTCATTTTTTGATTCAGCGGTTGCCGCCACCGCCGTGGGCTGCATCGTATCAACTCTCTCAATGGGTGACGGCCAAAACCGTAATAAACCGATCCCGGCGACAACCGCAACAAACAGTACAGCCGCAACAGCCGGAACAGGTACCGAAACCGCCCGCTTCCAAAAGGACAGTCGCGCGTTCGACATTTGGCGACCCGGCGCTCCATAGGCAACGCCGGATAGTTTCCCAATCTCTACCCGAAAAAGTAGAAAGTCACGCTGCATGAGTTGGCACTCTGTGCAGCTAGCAAGGTGGTCCCTGATTTCGGCCTGAGCGTCCGCGGGCAACTCCCCGTCCATCAGCATCGAAACCTGTTCGCCAAATTCGCAGCTCATATTCCCTTCCTCTAACCTAAACGTCTCGTCCACATAACGCGCAGTTCCTGGCGCCCACGAAAAATGTCCACCTTAACCTTGCTCTCGCTGATGTTGAGGATGAGAGAGATCTCTCGATAGCTCATCTCTTCCTGTTCACGCAGAAGTAACGCTGATCGCTGGTGCTCCGGTAGTTTGTCTAGCAGCTCGCGTACTATCTGGCCATGCTCGCTTTTTACAAGCTGTTCGTCCGGCGCAATCTCGCTGCTTCTAAAGAGCGCTCTTAGACGCTCGCCGAACTTTTGCCTCGTCCGAGCCCGTCCGAGCTCGTTAAGCGCAAGGTTGCGGGCCACGCGAAATAGCCAGAAACGAACCTCATCAGACGGTATCCCTGCAAATCGGGGTTCGCACAACCGAGCAAAGCTTTCTTGAGCGATATCCTCGGCCTGGCTGTCCCCTCTCACAATACTTCTCAAAAATCGGCACAGGTGCGGGTAATTCTCGCGAAAAACCATCCCGATCTCGTCATTGTTCAAAAGCACTCCCACGTTTATCCAAATAGAAAACAGTTGAGATCAAAGAAAGTTACACAAAGAATAGATTTTAATAAAGATCGTCCGGGGACAACGGCACGCGCAACGCCGAACCAGATCAAGTGGTTGGTGTAATCGACCCGCCAAGACGCCCACAATGCGACCACAAATAGCCAGGTCAATGAGTGTGTAGATTGGTTACAGAGCCAATATGACTAAAGGACGACGGCTAATGTTATTGACCTGTATCAGGAGTGATCGTGGATCATCTTCCAGCCGCTCTTTGTTGCTGTCCAAACGGTTGTGAACCATCCCTTGCGATCTGGCCTGTCTGCTCCGGTTAGGACGTACTGTCCCGTAACGAGTGCATATTTACTGCCAAGCCGACGCACCTCTACATGCTCATAATGCAGAACCTGCAGCGGCCGGCCAGTTTTCCAAAAGCCGTCACGCATTGTCTTTTCAATCACCTCGACACCGCCTTTCGGCCCCTCGCCGGTCATCTCGGTTGCCGCCGGCACATATGCCGCCAGGTATTTTTGCAGATCGCCCTTGTTCCAGCCATCGGCTGTTGAATTCAGCGTGGCGACGATCTCGGTTTCGGCCGGGTCGGGTTTTGCGGGTTTGGATTGAGCATCAACGCTAAGCAAAAAAAACGAAAGCAATAATGCCGCAAATAGAGATTGTTTCATCATGGTTTGTATTTACGCAGCCGCCCCGGTCTAAGTTTTGCAATCATCGTTTATAGACCAGGCTTTAGAATCTCGGGAGCAATGTTGCGCGCTAGACCTCGTCTGCGTCTAACATGGGAGCCGTTCTTTTTCTAAGTCTTTTTGTGCAAGAACATAGGCTCTTTGTGCAAGAACATAAGCTCTATGTGCAAGAACATAGGCTCTTTAAACGGCGAGCATACATCGCCCGAACCCGAGTCCTGTCCGCAATTGACGCAAAACCACACGCTCATGCATGGCCTGCCCCCAAAACTCGCGTCTGCGACCACGGCAAATCTTAATCCGTTTCCATACGGATGCGTCTGTGGTTTCAACCCTGTCTACTGTCTACTGTCTGCTAATCGCTTATACCAGGCCCGACTTCCCATTAGAGCTCTTTTGTCATAAACACGCTGTACGGGTCCTCGATGTAGCCCTCGATTGGACCACAGTAAACAAATCCAAAGCTTGAATAAAGATTACGAGCGGGTTCAAAGGCGGCCATGGAACCCGTTTCGAGACTGAGCCTTGTATATCCCCTAACACCCGCCACGTGTAGTATGTGCCTCAGCACTTGTTTCCCGATTCCCTTTCCACGGTGCGCAGGTACGGTCCGCATGGATTTTATCTCGGCATGGTATTTATCAAGTTCTTTTAGCGCACCACAACCGACCAATTCGTCCCTATCCCAAACGCTCCAGAACGTAATTTCCGGTTTCCGCAGTGCATCCAGATCGAGTGCATGTACACTCTCGGGTGGCGAATGAAGCGCCATATCCTCAAGATGTTCCTGCAATAACCTGGCGACCTCGGGACCGGTGAGATCGTCCGTCTTAATGTTCATGAGCCTCGAGCCTCGATGTTTACGAATTGGTTGCCAACCAGGCACGGTGTTCCTGCAAATCGAACGGGCCTTAAAAATTGATCTGCAGACCCGCGTAACCGATAAAACGGGGATCATGGTTTCGTCGGATACTCTTGCCCGCGGATAGCAGCAAATTAGCGTGCTCTGCAAGTTTTATACGCGAACCCAGGTTGTAAACGAACTCGCTTTCGCTTAAATGCAATCGCTCTCCCTCGACGTGGATCTCGGCCAGCAGCTCGATCGATGCCTTGAACTCGCGGCCAATAACAACGCCGGTGAATAATTCGTCGGGTCCACGTTTGAAACGATAGCCGACATCACCGTTCACGCCAAATTTACCGACTTGGGTTTGCCATTGCAACGGCATCAGGAATTCGGGTCCGCGATCGACCAGACCCCTGCGCCTGGACGATGTAGGATTGTTGAATTCAAATTGAGGATATATAGAGAGTGCAACCGGATGATTTTCTTTCTCGTCGCGAAAACGGTATCTGACCCCAATGTTTGTGTTGCCAAGACCGTTTATGCCTCGTTGACCGTTCTGATGCAGCACGAGCCATGGTATCTCGACCTTTAGCTGCAGACGCTCACCCAACCCATAATTTACATCCATGAGCGGAAGCTGGAACAGCCTGCCGTCAAAGCCTCGTTCAACGGTAAATCCCAAATTGATCTCCCAATGGCCCCTGGGGACTGTTTCGGTATCATCGGTGATCATCGGCGGACCACCTTGAGCCCGCGCAGAAACGGGTAGCAAAAGGCATGCAAAAAACGAGATCGCAAATACCCAAATACAAGCTCTCGCCCGGGGACACGATTCGGTTTTTGTAAGGTTTGCCATAACCGTCGGAGTTTCGCCCTTCTCGCTCGGACAACTCAAAATGATAATGAGTGTTTTTAGCGGGCTTTGTTCAGAAGCCTACATTGAGGTTTCTAAACAGACACTAGCGCCGCTCCATCCTGATCTGCCAAAAAGGTCTGCCCTCGTCATCCTCTCTAACAAACTCGAGTGCAGTGTCTGAACATTTGTAGTTATTATGTCTCTTGTTGGCACCGAGAGCTCCGGGTCCCATTTGCACATGGTGAGGTTCCGTTGAATGGTCCTCAGGCTGCGCGGTAACATCTGAGCTTTCAACGGAAATGTTCTTAGCGACGCCGTTTTGGGCCGTCATCCTGCCGCTCGCGGAACCTTTGTAAACCAAAACAATTGACTCAGCACTAAGAGGTTTCATCGAGTTGTAATCAGCGATCTGGGTCCCGTCACCCTTAAACGTGAGGGTGAAACCCGTACCGCCCTTGTAATGGGACTCACCGATCGAGGTCACGGTGGCCGCCTCCCAGGTGCCGATCAAACAAGGATCCAAAGGCGGCAGCGGCGTTGACGTCGGAATGTCACTTGCAACCGGCGGTTGTGGGGGCGCCTCTTTCGCCCGGCACGCATTAAATTGGTACCCGCATAGGAGCATTAACAAAATAAGTATTACTCCCTTTGTAAATAGGGATATATCAATTTGTTTGGAATGCGAGTCTGTTTTCATTTTTGCCTCACGGTGCGCCGTTTTCAGATCACAGCACCTTTATAACATAGTGAGCACTGATGCGTGGACGTACAGTTTTAAAAGAAAAGGCCTCGCTTGAGCAAGGCTCTTTACACGTTTCAAGTAATGCCTGAATTAATCGACCCTTAGGCCCGGATCGGAAACGTTATCGATAAAAAGCAAACCTGCCGGCCCGACTGTATAACGACGAAAGTCTGCCGCGATAAAGTACTTATCATCGGTAGACAATTCGTTAGACCGAAAGTAGCCGACCAGGCCGTTCGATTCTGGATCGCGATCAGCTCTCGCCGGTAAAGTTACTCGTCCGCCGACAAATCGCGTCGGGAGCAGATTGCCATCCACATCCGCAGTACTGCCCTCGACGATGTCGTCGGTAAACGTTATATCGGTCGCCCCGCGTTTTGTATTCGGATTAATATCAAAGGTGACCGAGACAAGCCCTCCCTTAGCAAGGGGTTCCCCCGAATCTACGAGAACGGCGAGTAACCCGGCGTCACTCTTCGTCACGTTTGTCGTTAGGGACGCTTCCCCGCCGGATACAAGACTCACCTGGGGGTTGCTCAGTCGCGCCGGGTCAAAGCCAAGCGTAAAGCCGAGCGCGGCCTCATCGCCCTGTTGTGCCATCTCGACAAATATCAAGACCTTACCGACGGGCGATTTATCAGCCTGTCGCAGGCTGACCACACGCGGCGTCCATTTCCAGCACATTGGGATCCTAAGCTTAGAATTCCACGTGGACAAGTTGTCGCG